>Ga0102811_1001296_pt1 | contig 11827 bp, 13 predicted proteins | sample ColrivemetaGS705_FD_84507 | JGI IMG/M metagenome (GOLD analysis project Ga0102811, IMG submission 84507) | Estuarine microbial communities from the Columbia River estuary - Flood tide ETM metaG S.705 | ecosystem: Environmental > Aquatic > Marine > Intertidal zone > Estuary | place: USA: Columbia... | reverse complement strand
CATGCTCGAGGCGGGCGTAGTCGCCCGTCTGGAAGAATGCACACCGGATTGGTGTCAGTTAAACGCGGGTGGCTATAGCGGTTGGGTTCCAAAATCTGAAATCTGGGGCGTTGCCGACGCGGAAATACGCGACTAGGCCGCCTTGTCCAACCCGCGTCCTTTCAAAAGGGCCTCTACCCCGGGCAAACGCCCGCGAAATGCTTTGTAAAGCGCGGCCGCATCAACAGACCCACCTGATGACAGCACCGTTCTTTCGAGCAGTTTAGCGGTTTCGGAATCAAACGGGTCGCCTGCTTCTTCAAAAGCGGCGAATGCATCTGCGTCCATCACCTCGGACCACATGTAGCTGTAATACCCGCTCGAATAGCCATCGCCTGCAAAGACATGTGCGAAATGCGGGGTCGCATGACGCATCCGGATCGCGCGCGGCATTCCGATGCTTTCCAATATTTCAGCCTGCTTTTGCATAGGGTCCACTGGCGCAGGTCCGTCATGGAAGTCCAGATCAACCAAGGCAGAAGCCACGTATTCAACCGTCTGAAAGCCCATGTCGTAGGTCGCAGCGCCCAACATACGGTTCAGCAGGTCAGTTGGCATCGCCTCGCCCGTCTGCGCATGGGTCGCAAATTCAGCTAGCACCTCTGGAACTTCCAACCAATGTTCATAAAGCTGACTTGGCAATTCAACGAAATCACGGGCAACCGACGTGCCGGAAATGCTTTCATAGGTCACATCAGACAGCATCTGGTGCAATGCATGGCCAAATTCGTGAAACAGCGTTCGCGCATCATCATAAGACAACAGCGCAGGCTTACCTGCTTCTGGTTTGGCAAAGTTGCAGACATTCACGACATGCGGACGCACATCACCCGAAAGGCGGTGCTGGGACTGTATTGCAGAACACCATGCGCCAGACCGTTTCGATCCCCGCGCAAAATAGTCACCAATGAAAACGGCGATATGTTCACCATCGCGGGTGACGTCCCAGAGGCGCACATCGGGGTGGTAGACAGGTCCGTCTATCGGCGCAAATTCCAGACCAAACAAACGGTTTGCACAAGCAAAAGATGCTTCGATCATGCGATCAAGCTGTAGGTACGGTTTGATTTCGGCTTCATCCAAATCATGCAATTCCTTGCGCCGCTTTTCGGAATAATAGCGCCAGTCCCACGGCTCCAGCGGGCCATCAAAGCCTTCTGCGTGCAACATTCGTTCGAGGATTGCTGCATCATCTAGGGCAGCAGCTTTTGCAGGTTCCCAGACATTCATTAGCAAATCGCGGACTGCTTGCGGGTTGCCCGCCATTTCAGTTTCCAGTTTGAAGTCCGCAAAACTGCCGTAGCCCAGCAATTTTGCACGCTCTTCGCGCAGCTTTAACGTCTCAGCGGCAATCGCGCGATTGTCGGTCTTGCCGCCATTTGCGCCACGCGCGCCCCACGCCTCGTAGGCCTTTTGCCGCAAATCCCGCCGGTCTGAAAACTGTAGAAAAGGTACGATCAAGGAACGCGACAACGTCACAACCGGTCCGCCTGCGTCTTTTTCCTCACCCGCAGCCTTGGCTGTGGCCACAACAAAATCAGGCAGTCCAGTAAGGTCATCCGCGGCCAAAGGCATGAACCATTCGCGTTCATCCGCCAGCAGGTTCTGCACAAAATCAGTTCCGAGCACCGACAGGCGTGACTTTGCCACACGCAGTTTTTCCGCAGCAGGCCCTTCCAATTGCGCGCCAGAGCGCACGAACCCGCGATGGGTCAACATCAAGACGCGCTGTTGTTCATCCGTCAAATCCATCGCATCGCGGTTGTCCCACACCGCCTTGACCCGCGCAAAGAGCGCCTTGTTTTCAGATACTTCAGAACTGTATGCGCTGAGCATCGGGGCAAATTCGCGCTGCAAGGCCTCGCGTGCGGGGTTACTGTCGGCACCTGCAACACTGTAGAACGCGCTTAGGACACGGCCCAAAGTTTCGTCTGCCAGTTCGAGGGCCTCAATCGTGTTGGTAAAATCGGGTTCTGCCGGATCATCGGCAATCGCCGCGATATTTGCGCGGGACTGTTCCAGTGCTGCCGCGACTGCTGGCATGTAGTCGTCGTCCGATACCTGATCGAAAGGCGGCAGCCCAAACGGCGTGTTCCATTCAGCGAGAAGTGGATTTGTCATGGAAATTCTCCTTTGCATGACAGGTAATGTTTGAGCGCGGGCGGCACCAGTTGCAGCGCAAAATATTATGCCTCTGATGCACCACGCCCTTGGCAGATAGGGCAATTGGCGGTTGGTTTTATCGCAATCGTGCGGACTTGCGCGTAAAGCGCATCATAGATCAGCAACCGACCGCCCAGACCTTCGCCTGCGCCAGTGATGCTTTTGACAGCCTCAACAGCCATCATCGCCCCCAATACGCCGGGTAGAGGGCCGATGACGCCAGCCTCTGCGCAGCTAGGCACCAAAGACGGGTCTGGGGGGGTAGGAAAGACGCAGGCATAGCACGGGGTGCCGTGGGCAGGATCGTAAAGGCTGATCTGCCCTTCCCACTGGGTCAAAGCTGCAGCGATCAACGGCGTGCCGGTCGCCACTGCTGTTTCATTCACCAAGTAACGGGTCGCAAAATTATCGGATCCGTCAAGTGCCAGATCATATTCGCCGAACAGTTCCGCCGCGATTTGTGCGTCGAGTCTGCGGTGATAGGGCCGAACAGTTACAAAGGGGTTTTGCGCGTTCATTGCTTCGGCTGCAGAATGGACTTTGGGCATGCCGATGTTGCGATCAAGATGAATAACCTGACGTTGCAGGTTGGCATTCTCAACGACATCGTCGTCAATCACACCAATTGTTCCGACACCCGCAGCGGCTAGATATTGCAGCGCTGGTGCGCCCAAACCTCCTGCGCCGACGACTAAAACACGTGCATTTCGCAACGCCTTTTGACCCGGTCCGCCAACTTCGCGCAGGATGATGTGACGGGCATAGCGGTCCAGTTCGGTTTCGGAAAAGCTGTCAGATTTCACCACAGGTGTTTCATTCTGAACAACTTTCGCGCGCAGTTTTCCAAGCAGCTTTCGATATCCCCAAACCAGTATGGCTAGCGCAAAGATAATCGCCCAAAGCCGCGCGTCTCCGCCTGTTGCCATGCGCAAGGGATGACCGTCGGGCAAGATCACATGCACGATCATCACACCGACCAAAAGCATCGCCATCATGTTCCAGCGCACCGCATTGGGCACTTTCATAACCACCCCGATCACCCATAGGGTGACGGCCATTGTTCCGACCATTATCATTGGCCTGTCGATCCAAATCCGCCCGCGCCACGCACGGTTGCATCTAAAGTTGGCACCACTTCAAAATCAGCCTGAATGACAGGCGCTACCACCATCTGGGCGATGCGCATTCCATGCGTGACAACAAAGTCCGTTTCGCCGAGGTTGACCAAAATCACCCCCAGCGGGCCACGGTAATCGCTGTCGATCGTACCCGGCGCATTGGCGAGAGTGACACCGTGTTTTAAGGCAAGGCCAGAGCGTGGTCTGATTTGCACCTCGAACCCCGCAGGGATCGCCATGCGCAAACCTGTTGGGATCAACGCGCGTGCCAATGGTGCTAGGGTCACCGTGGCTTGATCAGGCAGGTTTGCGCGTAGGTCTGCACCAGCAGCACCAGCGGATTCATAAGATGGCAAACCAAGGCTTTGGTCTGCGTCCGTGTCCCATTGAAATTGCACTGTGACGGTCAAGCGAGCGCCTTTGCGATACGGTCGGCCAATTGCGCCGCGACTGCGTCTTTACTCATGCGCGGCCAGCTTTCGGCGCCACTATCAGAGATCAGCGTAACCGCGTTTTCGGTTCCGCCCATGATCCCCGTCTGGGGTGAAACATCATTTGCGACAATCCAGTCACATTGCTTGCGCAGACGTTTTGCTGTTGCATTCGCAATCACATCGTCGGTTTCGGCAGCAAAACCGACGACCAATTTGGGCCGTCCGTCTTTCATCTGCGAGACCGTTGCCAGAATGTCCGGATTTTCGGCAAAATCCAATGATGGCAGACCCTTGCCATCTTTTTTGATCTTGCTGTTGCCCGCATTGGCGACATGCCAATCAGCAACCGCATCGGCAAATACCGCGGCGTCTGCTGCACCAGCCGCAACAACTGCAGCCAACATTTCCTTGGCCGTTTCGATCTTTACAACAGTGGCACCGATTGGGGCGGGCGCATCGGCTGGCCCCGTCACAAATGTCACGTCCGCGCCCAGCGCGAGCAAAGCCTTTGCAATTGCAGTCCCTTGTGCGCCGGACGAACGGTTCGCGATATAGCGAACCGGATCGATTGGTTCATGGGTTGGACCGGACGTCACCAGAATATGGCGGCCTTTTAATGGACCATCGGACAAAGCAGCATCAATCGCCGAAATAATTTCTGGCACTTCCGCCATGCGACCGGGACCATATTCGCCGCACGCCATGTCACCTTCGTTCGGGCCAACGACGAGAATACCGTCCTCTACCAACGTCGCCAGATTGCGCTGGGTCGCAGGATGGTTCCACATGCGCACATTCATCGAAGGCGCAATCAACACCCGTTTGTCGGTCGCCAACAGCAAGGTAGAAGCTAAATCATTGGCAAGACCACCCGCCATTTTCGCCATCAGATCAGCGGTCGCAGGGGCCACAACAATCAGATCAGCAGCGCGTGACAATTCGATATGACCCATTTCGGCCTCATCGTTTAGATCAAACAGATCCTGATACAGTTTTGATGCGGAAAGTGCTGACAAGCTCAAAGGTGTGACAAATTCGGCTCCTGCCTTGGTCAGAACAGGTGTCACCTGCGCGCCGCGTTCGCGCAAGCGTCGCACAAGGTCGAGCGATTTGAAGGCGGCTATGCCGCCTCCAACGATAAGTAGAATGTGCTTATTGGCCAGCATCTGCTGTCTCCGGTCTTGGTTGCTCTGACATTAGGTCAGAATTCACCGGAATGACAATGTCAGGCGCTATCCGAAAAACGCATGTACCTCGGTGCTTTGCGACTCAAGACTTTTGCGCATTTTGCCAAAAGCGGCTGCTTCAAGCTGGCGCACCCGCTCTTTCGACAACCCAAGTTCTGTTCCGAGGCTTTCAAGGGTGCGCGGTGCATCACGTAACTTGCGTTCGCGGACGATAAATTGCTCGCGATCATTCAATCCCGACAACGCGGTCAGCAACCACTGGCGTAGCGTTTCATTGTCATGGCTATTCTCGACGGTTTCAGAGGCTTGCGGGCCATCGTCCTCTAGCGCGTCAATCCATTCACGGCCTTCATCTTCGGCCGACTGCGTGGCGTTAAGCGAAAAGTCTGATCCAGACAGGCGGCCTTCCATCATCTCGACGTCATGCAACGGGACACCAACTTCAATGGCGATCAATTCGCGCATTTCGTGGCGGTCCAGCGTGCGGCCTTCTGCTACTGCTTCGCGCTCTAGACGGGCTTGGACGCGACGTAGGTTGAAAAACAGCGACTTTTGCGAAGACGTGGATCCGGTACGTACCATGGACCAATTGCGCATCACATAATCTTGGATCGAAGCCTTGATCCACCAAACGGCATAGGTAGAAAAGCGCACACCGCGGTCAGGGTCGAACTTGTCAGCGGCCTTCATCAGACCGACCGAAGCTTCTTGGATCAAATCATTCATCGGGGCGCCGTAGCGTTTGAATTTTGAAGCCATTGAAATGGCCAAGCGCATATAAGCAGTGATCAAGCGGTGAAGCGCCTGTTCGTCGCGCTGATCACGCCAAGCGTAAGCTAGCGCCAGTTCAGTCTCAGCATCTAGCAATTCTGCCTTCATCGCTGTCCGAGATAAAGTCTGATCAGAAAAACCGGTCACGCCCATGTTAACTCTCCCAAGTGGTCGCACGTTGCATTAACTTTGTTGTTGGTAATAGTTACGGAGCGGTGCACCGAATGGATCATAAAAAGTTTTGCGAATGACATTGCCCAAACTCACACTCGTTCTAGGCGGCGCTGCCTCTGGAAAATCGGCTTTTGCGGAAGACCTGATTACAAAGGCAAGCGATTGCCCGACCTATATTGCAACGGCACAAGTCTATGACGATGAGATGGCGCAAAAGGTCACGCGCCACCGTGAAATGCGTGGCTCATCTTGGCATACCATTGAAGAACCTGTCGAAGTTGCCGCAGCAATCAAGGCGGCCCCAGCAGGCCAGCCAATCCTGATTGATTGTGCAACGCTTTGGCTGACAAACCTGATCCTTGGGGAAATTGATGTGGCCGCGCACAGCTCTGCGCTTTTTGAAACGATGCGCAATGCAGCAAACCCTGTCGTGATAGTCTCCAATGAAGTCGGGCAAGGCATCGTTCCGGACAATGCGTTGTCGCGAAAGTTCCGCAATGCCCAAGGTACGCTGAACCAACAAATCGCACGCGAAGCCGATCTGGTCGTCGCCGTCATGGCTGGCTTGCCGCTGGTGCTGAAAGGGCAGCTTGCGTGACCCGCCTTTGGTTCGTCCGGCATGGACCGACGCATGCAAAATCAATGGTCGGCTGGTCGGATATTCCTGCCGATTTGTCAGACACAGCCGCCATCACGCGACTTCGCAACTACCTTCCTGCCGCACCTATCGTGTCGTCCGATTTGTTGCGGGCAATGGCCACGGCAGATGCCTTGGCGCCCGACACCAGACTGCCACACGATCCAGAACTGCGTGAAATCAACTTCGGTGACTGGGAGTTGAAAACCTTTACCGAGGTCGAGGCAGACGACCCCGAAACCATCCGCGCCTATTGGGAAACCCCCGGCGAGGTCGCGCCCCCGAACGGCGAAAGCTGGAACGCTGTACGCAAGCGGGTCGATGCGGCTATCGACGGGTATATCGCAAGCGAACATAGCGACTTGATCATCGTCGCCCACTTCGGTGTGATCCTGACGCAGGTGCAAAGGGCATTGGGCATCGACGCATACACCGCATTTAGTCACAAAATCGAAAACCTGTCAGTAACCGCGCTTGCGTTTGGGTCGCATGGCTGGACCGTCGGAAATATCAATCACAACCCGTGATAGGGTAGATCACGCAAATTCACTCGGTACTTCGGGCGAAAACTGGCATTCAGCATTTCATGACATATCAACTATACATCGGTGATCGCACCTTCAGCAGTTGGTCGCTTCGCGGCTGGCTGATGCTGGAAAAGTTTAACCTTCTTCACGACGTCAACATGGTTGGGCTTTATTCTGGCAGCATGCAGGCGGATCTTGCGCATTTGCGTCCGGCGCGCACGGTTCCGGTTTTGCAGACTTCCGCCGGACATGTTGTGACCGACAGTTTGGCCATGGCCGAGACGTTGGTTGAAGAGAATCCGAAGGTTAACCTTTATCCCTTCGATCCTGCGGCACGCGCACTCGCGCGATCCATTACCGCCGAAATGCACAGTGGCTTTGGTGCCCTGCGCAGCGCATGTCCGATGATGCTGGCCTATTGCTATGAAGGGTTCAAAGTACCCGATTCCGTGCAGATAGATCTGACCCGAATCCAAGACCTATGGACGCTTGCCCGCACCCGTCATGGCGCTGGCGGGCCTTGGCTATTTGGTGAATACTCTCTGGCGGACGTGTTCTATGCACCAGTTGCGATGCGGATCACGACCTATGACTTGCCGATCAGCGATGACGCGCGTGAATACGTGAACGCACATCTCAACGATCCTGCTTTGATCAGTTGGCGGGCAGAGGGATTGAAAGATAGCTATGATCCGTGGCCCTATCCGAGCGATCTAAAGCGCAAACCATGGCCCGAGACGAAAAATTAACCATTCGTAAACCACCTCACCCTACCCGTTAACTAAGAACGGGAGTGAACGATGGTGGCACGCGCCTACACAGTCGCCTTTGAAGGCATCGAGGCCCGACTGGTCGAAGTCCAATGTGCAATTTCGCCCGGTATTCCAGCGTTTTCAATGGTATGTTATATTGAAAAACCACTATTGATATCCAGTTGGTTCAAAATAACAAAAGCGGACATTGGTGAGAGCCGCAGCGAAGGTCTGGAAAGAGCCCACTTTACCAACTTTCTGCAGTGCAGCGAATGTCTGGAGCCGCGGGATTGCAGAATGACGACCAAATTGACGAGTCGACGTAGACTTCGCCAAATCGCTTGATCGACTTGTTTTTGCATCCCACAACCGGACATTCATACATGTTGTTACAATTACTGCAGGATGACGTCGGCAAAGTAGCGTCCTGTCAACGTTGCCGAACGTATGAAGCTAACAAAGAAATTGAGTTCGCACCGGAAAAAGATCCAGGTATTTAACGCCTCGAAATCTTATATTTCACATATTATTCGATTGTTTGAACTGAAAGAAATTCGGTCCTGCGCACATATCAGGACTGGTCGCGAAGCTTTATCTGGGCGCTCAACGCTTCAAACGGCTCGTTCCAGATAGTCGCGCAAAAAGGCCGCAAATAGCTTTGGTTTTTCGAGATGGACCGCATGCGCGCATCCCGGGATAACGGCGAGGTGGGCCTTCGGGATGGTCTTCCACAACAAGGCCGTCTGGTCCCACGTGTACGTGCGGTCGCAATCACCCCAGATTACCAGCGTTTCTTGGGTCAGATTGCCAAGCACTGTTTCTCCTGACCAGTCTTGCATGGCGTCTAAACCAGCCAATATCGCGCCAAGATTTGCGTGTTCCGCGATTGTGGCACAGCTTGCATAAGCGGGTGCCTCTTCGCGGTGCAGAAACCACGTCGCCGCAATGCGCCGCGCGGTGGCTTGCGCACCGTCCGAGCGGGCGCGCTTCTTGCTTTCGGCGATCGTCTCGAACCGCCCGGGCAAGACGCCTTTCGCTCCTGTAGCGTAAAGCACCAAATTTTTGATTCTATCCGGGGCTTTGCGCGCCATCTCTTGTACGATCATCCCTCCCATGGAGTGACCCAGAAGATCAAAAGTCTGCACATTCCGGCTGTCCAACTCGGCAATCATCCAATCTGCAAACCCACCAATGGTGTCGATCGGGTCAAGGTGGCTGTTTGCCCCAAATCCCGGCAGGTCGATTGCGATGACTTCGCGTATGTCCGACAGGCATGCTGTCTCTTCAGCCCACTGGGCGCTGCCGCCCATGAAGCCGTGCACCATCACCAGCGGTTTCACTTGCGCTTACCCTGCACAATCCGGTCAAGGATCATGGCGCAGAACAGGATCGCAAAGCCTGCAAGAATACCTTGCCCAACGTTGGCGTATTGCAAGGCTTCCAGCACGTCTTCGCCAAGGCCTTTAGCCCCGATCAAAGATGCAACCACGACCATCGCCAATGAGAGCATGATCGTCTGGTTAATGCCCGCCCGGATCGATGGGCTGGCGAGCGGGAGATCGACCCGGGTCAGCAGATACCATTTATTTGCTCCAAATGAGATTGCGGCTTCTCGCACACTCTCGGGCACACCCCGCAGCCCCAGAACCGTCAGGCGCACCACTGGTGTGCCGCCAAAGATCATTGTTGTAACCACGGCGGCAGGTTTACCCGTGCCGAAAAAGGCAATGACGGGGATCATGAAAACAAATGCAGGCATTGTCTGCATAAAGTCCATGATAGGTTGAATGGCTGCGTAAAACCGCGGGCGGCGCGCTGCAAACATGCCCAGTGGAATACCGATCAATATGGAAAGGCAGGCCGCCGTGCCAAGCAGGGCAAGCGTTGTCATCGCCTTTTCCCAAAAGCCCAGCAGACCCATGTAGGACAAGAAAGCACCTGACCAGATCGCCATACGAACACCAGCCGTCAACCACGTCAGCAAGATTATCAATGCGGCAATCACGATCCACGGCGTGCTCACAAAGACGATTTCCAACGCATCCAGCAAAAGCCGGATCACAAAGGTGATCGCGTCAAAAAGCGCATCTCCGTTCAACACAGCCCAGTTAAAGAACCTCTCGACCCTATCAATACTAGTGAGCCGGATATCAGGGTTTGTCGGAAAGTTGCTGAGGATCTCAAAACGTCCTGGAAAACTGTAATGAAACATGGCCGCTATGACGATCAAGGCCATGAAAATTGCGCTGAGGATGATATGCGGTATCGGCATCGCCGAACGGACCGTGCGATCGGAAACCCAATCGGAGAACCGCGCTTCAAGCGCCCAATTGGCCACGGTGGCTTGGGCGGCTTTCGCTACGATCAAGATAATCAAGCCAATCAATGCAATCTGCGGCCCTTGTGCCGCCATGGCTACCGCTTCGTCCCGCATGCCATCAATGTTGCTTTCCAAGCCGTCAACGGCACGGCGGAACGCATCGACCCTGTCCGAACCAGACTCGATTGCAGCCGCAAGTTGCTGACGGCGCAGTTCCAACGTGCCTTCAATAGAGGCAATCCGTGCCATCGCATCGGCCCCAAGATCACCGAAAAGTCCGCGCGCAATTTGCACCATCGCAAGCACTTCTAGGATCAGAAATGGCAGCGCCCAAGACCAAAGCCCCCGCGCGCCAAACCAGATTGGGCCGAAAATACCTGCCATAAGATTGAATGTGGGGGTAAACCGCGACGAAGCGCCGATCTTGTTAAAGTTCGTGATGTAATAGTTAGGATTGGTCCGCACAAAGGTGCGAATGTTTTCGCGCCGTTCTTCGGCATAGGCGATTGCTGCTTCGCTGTTGGGATCGTCAAGCGGATTTACGGTCGTGTCCATTATGATACCTCTGTCCCTTCGATAACGGTACGCAGCAAATCAGCGCGTGTGACAATGCCTATATCGGTGCCACCATCTTGCACGAGGATCGGATTTTCATCGTCAATGGCAAGGTTGATAAGATTGCTGAGTGTTTCGTGCCCATCGACACAGCGTGCGTTGCTCGAAACGGGGCCATTTTTGGCAATAAAGCTATCAAGAGGCTGCATGACGGCGTGGGCATGCACGACTTTTAGCCGCGAGATTCCGGCGACAAAGTCGGCTACGTAATCATCTGCGGGGTTCATGACGATGTCTTCGGCGGTGCCGATCTGTACCACCTTACCGTCCCGCATGATCGCGATGCGGTCGCCAATGCGGACGGCCTCATCAAGGTCGTGGGTGATGAAGATGGTTGTTTTCTTGAGTATCTTAGACAGGCGGATAAATTCATCCTGCAGCTGTCTGCGGATCAACGGATCAAGTGCTGAAAATGGCTCGTCCATCAACAAGACGTCAGGGTTGGCTGCAAGTGCGCGTGCCAAACCGACGCGCTGTTGCATACCACCTGACAGCTCATGGGCAAACTTTGCACCCCATGCGCCCAGCTCGACAATATCAAGGATCGCCGCAGCTTGCCGCAGACGTTCATTCTTAGCGACTTGCCGGATTTCCAACGGCATCGCAACGTTGTCCAATACAGACCTGTGCGGCATCAAAGCAAAGTTCTGGAACACCATACCGATCTTGCGATTGCGGAAAGTCTGCAGCTCTTTGGGACCTAAGGCCATCACATCAGTGCCTTCGATCTCTATCTTGCCGGCAGTGGGTTCAAGCAGCCGGTTAAAGTGGCGCACCAAGGTCGATTTACCGCTGCCAGACAGACCCATGATACAAAAGATCTCGCCGCGATTTACCGAAAGTGAAACATCGGCGACCCCAACAACAGAATTGAATTCTGCCAGAACGTCGGTCTTGGACAGGCCCCTGTCACGGATGGCTTGTAAGGCGGCCTCTGGTTTGGCACCAAAAATCTTCCAGACGTTCGAGATTTCAATAACGCAGTCATTGGTTTGCATGGTTGCCCCACCCGCTATTTGCATTGTCGGCGCGGTCGTGCCGCGCCGACATTGTTCACTTCAAAGCTTGGCTTACAGGCCCAGCATTGCAT
>Ga0102811_1001295_pt1 | contig 11829 bp, 10 predicted proteins | sample ColrivemetaGS705_FD_84507 | JGI IMG/M metagenome (GOLD analysis project Ga0102811, IMG submission 84507) | Estuarine microbial communities from the Columbia River estuary - Flood tide ETM metaG S.705 | ecosystem: Environmental > Aquatic > Marine > Intertidal zone > Estuary | place: USA: Columbia... | reverse complement strand
TAACTTTTTAACCTCAACAGAATTTAATTTTCCAGCTTCAATAAGTGGAACCAAACCTGCTCCGTCTTGTTTAATGGTTGTTATGGTTTTGGTGTATTCATTTGCAGTTTTCTCAAAAAGTTTGCTTGTGAGTGTTCCTTTGGTTGCTAAAATACCAATAGCACCAGTTTTGCTGAAAAGTGCCGCAGGTTTAATGGCTGGCTCAATACCAATAAAGGGTATTGGGTAGTTTGTACGCAAATAGTCAATGCTATTTGTGGTTGCAGTATTACAGGCAACAATAATAAGTTTACAGCCTTTTGAAATTAAAAATTCTGTATTTTTTATGCTCAAAGCAACAATTTCGTCAGCAGATTTTTCTCCGTAAGGTGCATTTTTACTATCAGCTAAATAGATTGTATTTTCATAGGGTAATAATTTTACAACTTCTTTCCAAATAGAAGTTCCGCCAATACCAGAATCAAATAAGCCAATAGGGTTTTGTGACATTTAAAAATAAAATTTTACTTAAAAGTAAAAAAAAATCCCGCTTTAGCGAGATTTTTTTGAAGTATTCATTTTTTTATTTAATACCTAATTTTGTTTTTACTTGAGGTAATAAGTCTGGACCGTTTGAAACAATTAAAGTAGAAGCTTCTAAAACGTAAGTATAACCACCTTCTTTAGCTACTGCTTCAATCGCTGTTTTAGCTTTATCTAAAATTGGTTGTAATTTTTCATTTCTCATTTTAGTAAGATCTTCTCTTGCAACTTGTGATGCTTGTTGTAAGTTTTGTTGATCGTTTTGAACTTCAGCCATTCTTTGTTGGTTTACTTCATTGGTTTGTGAAGCAGCCTCTGCATCATATCTTTTTAATTTAGCCTCTAATTTATCGTTTTCAGATTTTAATTCAGTTTCGTAAGTTTTAGATTTTTTTTCTAATTCAGCATTTAAAACTTTTGTTTCTGGCATTAAGCTAATTAACAAATCAGTGCTTATATGGGCAATTTTTGTTTGTGCATTAATTGTATTAAATCCTAAGGCAATTACTGCGATTAATAATAACGTTTTGAATTGTTTCATTTTTTTCTTCTTATTTAAAATTAATTATTTTTATTTTCTTGGTTCTCTATTTATTGTTGTTCTTTTGCTTTTTTAGCGGCTTCAATATCTTTAATTCTTTGCAACCTTTTGGCTTCATTTGCTTTTATAAGATCTTCTCTTTTTTTAAGCTGTTCCGCCCTTTTTTCTTCAATATTTTTTTGTAATTCTATTCTTTTTAACTCTTTATCGTCAATTTTTTGTTGAGCCTCTTCACTTAGTTCAACTGGTTGAGCTTCCTCATCATTAGCAACAGCTGCTTTCTCATTTCTCTTTTCATTTTGAACTTCTATTTTTTGTACTCTTGAGATACTTGTAATAACCATATCGCTAATATCATACATTTTGTTTGTGTACAACATTACTAAGTCCGTTGATTTGTCAAATACAAAATCGTATTTTCTTTTAGTTGCAATATCCTGTACTGCATTAAAAACCAAATCTTGAATTGGTTTTACCAATTGTCTTCTTAAAAAATACAAGTCACCGTTCGTGCCAAAATAGGCGTCTTGAAGTTTTTTTAAATCCAACTCTTTAATATGTATATCTTCTTCTTTATCTTCAATTAATTCTTTTGTTAACAGTGCTTTTTCATTGCTTAAATCTGCTTTTAAAGCATCAATTTCACTTTGTTTGGCTTCAATATTATTTTGCCAAGTTATTGCTTTTGCATTGATTTTAGCTTCGGCATCAACATATTCTGGAATGTTTTCTAATATATATTCCATGTCAACATATCCAAATCTTTGTGCTTTTTGTGCACTTATGGTTAAGCTAATGCTTAATAACGCAAATAAAATAACTTTTTTAATCATTACAATTAGGTATTTAGAAAAAATCGTGCCATTTTGAAAAATTCATACAAATATAACTGATTTTCATTAAAATTGTTGCCCTATTACGAAATGAGTTTGCCATCCTGATTTTTGCGTTCCTCCATACATAGGATCAAATCCATACGCAAAGTCAATTCCAAGCAATCCAAAGGCTGGCATAAATACTCTTAGCCCCATTCCTGCAGATCTTTTTAAATTAAACGGATTCAACTCTTCAAAACCATCATAAGCATTACCGGCTTCTAAAAATGTTAAGGCATAAATGGAAGCTGAAGGTTTTAGTGTAATAGGATATCTAAGTTCCATTTGGAATTTATTATAAATAGTTCCACCATTTACAGATGATATTTGTCCGTTTTCATACCCTCTTAATGCTACTGTGGTTCTACCATCTAATTGGTAAGAAGCCATACCGTCACCACCAACAAAATAACGTTCAAATGGTGAATAACCTAATGCTTTGTTATACCTTCCTAAAAACCCAAATTCAGCATTGGTCATTAAAACCAAATCTTTCGTAATTGCTGTATACCATTTTCCTAGGAAACTTGCTTTGTAATACTCTAACCATTTGTATTTTTCTTGGTCACCCAATGTACTATAATCTTTATCATTCATTAAAGAATATGGCAATGTGAATTTTCCTACAATTGAAAATTCCGATCCTGATTTTGGAAAAATTGGGTTTGGACCAGAGTTTTTTCTAGCAAATGTGATGTTGTATGCAAGGTTGTTTGATTGTCCTGTTGAAAAACTAAAAGTTGATATTGGATAATCTTTTAAATTGTATGATTGGTAACTAATACTTTGCATTAATGAAAAGTTATCATCAGGCCATTTTAATCGTCTTCCAAGTCCAACTGAAGCTCCAATAATGTTTAAGCGTTGGTCTTTGTCAACATCTCTTGTTTGATAATTATAGCGGTATTGTCCTGAATAATAAACAGAAAGTGAAAGAGATTGTGGTTTTTTACCACCCAACCAAGGTTCTGTAAATGAAAAACTTCCTGTTGTATAGTATTTACTTTTTTGTAACCTCAATGAAAGTACTTGCCCATCTCCCATAGGTAATGGTTTATAAGCTTTTCCATTTAAAATATTTCTGATAGAAAAGTTATTAAATGACAAACCTACGGTTCCAATAAAAGAACCACCTCCATAACCACCTTGCAATTCTATTTGACTTGAACCCTTTTCTGCAATGGTATAATCTATATCTACAGTTTTATCTGTAAAATTAGGTTTAATGTCAGGCGAAATTGTTTCAGCATCAAAAAAGCCTAATTGACCTATTTCTCTAATGGTTCTAATAATTTGACTTTTACTATATAAATAACCAGGTCTTGTTCTTATCTCGCGGTAAACAACATGATCGTTTGTTTTGTCGTTACCATTGATCGTAACTTTGTTTATTTTAGTAGGCTCATCTTCGTAAATTCTAATTTCAATATTTATAGAGTCATTACTAATTCTGGTTTCAACAGGCATTACTCTTGAAAATAAATAACCGTTATCTTGATATAAAGTAGCAATATCCTCTGAATCAGGAGAACCATCGCCGGTAGATCTTTCCTTTAACAATTTACCGTTATAGGTATCTCCTTTTTGAATTCGCAACATACCTTGAAGTTGCTGATCGGTATATTTTGTATTTCCTAAAAATTTAATATCTCCGAAGTAATATTTATTTCCCTCTTCAATTTTTAAATTCACGTTAATTGTTTGGTCTTCATTCCATGCGACAGAATGTTCTAATATTCGGGCATCTCTATAACCATTTTCACTATAGGTAGTAATTAATCCTTTTAGGTCTTCTTCAAAATCAGCTTCAATATATTTAGAGGTTTTCCAAACACGACCAATCATTTTTTCTTTGGTTTTTTTCAAAGAAGCTTTTACTTTTTTATCTGAAAATGCGCCATTTCCTATCAGATTTATGTCTTTAATTTTAATTTTAGATCCCTTGTCAATAGCAATAAGCATATTTACCGTATTCACATTTGTAGTGTCAGGTTTTGTGTCTAAAGTAACTTTGGTGTTTAAATAACCTTTATCCTGATAGGTTTTTTTAATGTAGTTTTTTGTGGTAACAACAAGGTTGTCGGTTACCATAATACCAACTTTTAGTTCAGTATCTTTTTTTAGTTCTTTTGCTTTGCTGGCTTTAACACCTTGAATTGTGATGTTGTTTAATTGTGGCAATTCTAAAACATCGAATTCTAAATAGGCTGTATTTCCATCAATTTTAGAAATGTAAACATCAATATTGCTAAACTGATCTGTTTCGTATAATTTTTTAATAGCACTGGTAAGTTTGTCTCCAGGCAATTTAATTTCCTGACCAACTTTTAACCCTGTAAAAACTTTAACTGTTTGTTCTTCAAACTTTTTAAGTCCTGTTACAGAAATTCCACCAAGCTCGTATTTATTATCTGCAATAAAATCAATAGGGCCGAATGTTATTGGAGCAATGGTGTCTTTAGCAACAATAGTGTCGGTTTCTATTTCTGTTTGAATCTCTTTTATATCACTATTTGTAACTTCTTGTGCAAGTGCAAAATTTGTTAAGGTAATGGTAAAAAGTAGGAGGGCTATTTTTATTTTATTCATTGATTTTTTCAATTTGTTCACTTGTTTTTCCAAATCGTCTTTCTCTTTTTTGATAATCGATAATTGCATTAAACAGATTTTCTTCTTTAAAGTCTGGCCAAAGAGTATCCGTAAAATACAATTCTGCATATGCGATTTGCCACAATAAAAAATTGCTGATTCTTTTTTCGCCACTAGTACGAATCATTAAATCAACATCCGGCAAAGAAAACGTATATAAATGATTATTAATAATTTTTTCATTAATTTCTTCTATGCTTAACTCTTTATTAACAACTTTTTTTGATAAATTTTTGATAACATTAACAATTTCTTCTCTAGAGCCATAATTTAAAGCAAGTGTTAGTGTTAGTCTGCTATTTTTTTTAGTTTTTTCAATAACATCAGCAAGCTCAATTTGGGCTTTTTTAGGCAAATATTCAATATTTCCAATGGTCATTAATTTAATGTTGTTTTCCTGAAGTGTTTTCAACTCTTTTTTTAGAGATGAAACCAGTAAGGCCATGAGAGTTTTAACTTCTAATTTTGGTCTGTTCCAATTTTCAGTTGAAAAAGCATAAAGGGTTAAATAATTCACCCCTATTTTGGCGCAGGCTTCTATTGTTTTTCTAACTGCAGTTACACCGTTTTTGTGTCCGAAAACGCGTGGCATACTTTGTTGTTTCGCCCAGCGTCCGTTGCCATCCATAATAATAGCAATGTGGTTGGGTAAACGATCTTTATTTATTTTAATTTCTAGCTCTTCCATTAATAAGGCGTTGCATAACAAGGTGGCCTTCCAAAGGCGTATACAATTGAAATACCTGTAAATGTATACCAATCATTGCTATTTGGATTTCCGAAGGTTAATGATGGAAATTCACTGTTATTATAATCAATTTCATCTGTAAAAGTATAGGTAGCTCTAACTTCAAGAGCCATAGCCAAACCCCTTGAAATTTTAAATTTATAACCAAGACCAAACGGAATTGCGATACTTGTTTTTGAGCCGTATTCATATTCTAGCGGTGCAAATTCGCTAATGGCAACATTATAATTAAAAGCAGCCAATTCAACTAAAATATAAGGTGTTTGCGTTTGGTGATAGGTGTTTAGATTGTATTCGAAATAATTGTATTCTAAACCAACTGCCAATTCTTTAATGGTATTGCTAAATCTCAGGCCTCTTTGTTGCCTTGCCGAATTAGTTGCATTTGCATCATCAGCTGAAATTTGAGCAAATGTAAAAGTTCCTCTTAAAGCCATTCTTGGGTTTAAGTTGTATTTATAAATAACGCCACCCATAAAATTATTTGGATTTATATAGTATTCTGAACCTATATCTCCAACATAATTAGCACCCCCAACAAAAACGCCAATCTCATTAATTTGAGCAGTGGAAGTAATTGTAAAACAGATGAATGAAATAAAATATATTAATTTTTTCATATAAAAATTGCGTGCAAATATAAAAAATTCTATCCGCTTTTTGAAGTTTAACAATGTCTTTTTTGATAAACTGATTATAATTGAAAATATTGTAAGTTGAGGAAGTGGTTTAAAAAAACCAGTTGGTTAAATTTAATTGCGTGTATCTTGCCCCCAAAGTAGTTTTTCACGCAGGGTTTTTATAAATGTTTGCTGATTAATTTCAACCATTCTTAAGCTGAAATTAGATTTCTTAATTAAAATTTGGGTACCACTTTGAATGGTTGTAATTCTAGAATCTAACGATAAGAAAAACTTATCTTCTCTACCACTTACTTTAAATTTTATGGAGATGTTATCTGGAATAACCAATGGTCGGGCATTTAAATTATGAGGTGCGATTGGTGTTAAAACAAAGCTTTTCGCTTGAGGTGTAATAATTGGCCCTCCACAACTTAAAGAATATCCTGTAGAGCCCGTAGGGGTTGCTATAATTAACCCATCAGCCCAGTACGACGTTAAATATTCATCATCTAAATAGGTTTCAATTGTAATCATAGAAGCTGTATTTTTTCTACTTACTGAAACTTCATTTAAGGCAAAATTTAAAGAAGCTAAATTTTCAATTTCAGGTGAAGTTGTTACGCTTAATAAGGTTCGTTTTTTAACAAGATATTCTTTTCTTAAAAGCATTTCAACAGCAAAAGAAATCTGTTCTTTTTGAACTGTAGCCAAAAATCCCAATCGCCCGGTATTAATTCCAATAATTGGAATTTTTGAATTTCTAATAAAAGTGACCGCTCTTAAAATAGTTCCATCTCCACCTATGGTAAACATAAAATCAAAAGAGCTATTTAATTCATGATGAGAGGAAAAAGTTTTTAATGGCGCAATGTTAATACTTTTTGTTAGCCCACAATAATAATTTTTTTCAACTACAAAATCAATGTTATTTTTTTGCAATATTTGAAATAATTCTTCAACATATGCTTTGTCTTCAGGTTTGTAATACTGACCGTAAATGGCAACTTTCATACTTAAATGTTTAAATATTTTTGTAAGTATTCAGAACGTTCTTTTAAGTCTTCCAAATAAAAATCTTCCTTGTGCTTTGAAATTACCACATAGTTGTAGCGTCTAAAAGATTGCAATATTTCATTTACATGTTGTGAATCAAATTTAAGCGTAAAATCAATAGTGCTTGGAGTGCGGTTGGTGACAAAAAAACCAAATATTTTACCTTTATTAGATTCAACAATTTGACAAACTTCACTAAACGAAAAAGTGTTTATTTCTTTTTCTAAATGCAATACAGTTCCTTCATTTTTTAAAAAAGGAGTTTGGTTTATTAAGTTTAATATATCGAACAAATCATAGTAACCAATGTATTTTTTTTCTGAATTTATAATGGGTATAATATTGCTTTCGTTTGAGGCAAAAACAGTTAAAAGTTCTAATAAATTATAATTTTCTTCAGAAAAAAAGAGCTTTAAAACATATTGAAAATAGCCAATTTCCTTATCATCTGTATCTATATTTTCAACATCGGTTTCTGAGATTAAACCTATAAGTTTATTTTTTGAAACCACAGGAAAATGATTAAAAGAGGTTTCTTTGAAAAATGATTTTATTTCAAAAACGGTAGTTTCAAGCGTAAAAGGACTGAATTCTTTTAAAATATACGGGGTTGTTTCCATATGGTTTGTAATTGTACTACAAATTAATCAAAAATAAAACCAAAAACATATTCTTAGTTCGTAAATTTGCATTCTAATTAAAATTAAAACCATTAACAATGACGAAATTAAGTGTAAATGTTAATAAAATAGCAACATTACGCAACTCTAGGGGTGGAGATTTTCCCAATGTGGTAAAGACGTCTGCAGATATTGAGCGTTTTGGAGCCGAAGGAATTACCATTCACCCAAGACCCGATGAACGTCATATACGTTATCAAGATGCTTACGATTTAAAAAAAACGGTTACAACTGAGTTTAACATTGAAGGAAATCCAATTCAAAAATTTATGGATATGGTATTAGCCATTTGTCCAACACAGGTTACATTAGTGCCAGACGGAATTAATGCGGTTACATCAAATGCGGGTTGGGATACAATTAAGCATCAAGATTTTTTAAAAGAAGTAATTGCTGAATTTAAATTGAAAGGCATTCGGACTTCAGTTTTTATAGATCCAGATTTTAAATTGATTGAAGCTGCAGCAACTACAGGGGCGGATAGAATAGAATTGTATACCGAAGCATTTGCAACCCAGTATGCTTTGGGAAATAAATTGGCAATAAAACCTTATACGGAAAGTGCTGTTTTAGCAAATAAATTGGGTTTAGGCATAAATGCTGGACATGATTTAAGCCTAGATAATATTGAGTTTTTTGCTGAAAATATCCCAAATTTGTTGGAAGTTTCTATAGGTCATGCTTTAATTGCAGAATCCTTATATTTGGGTCTCGAAAACGTGATAAACATGTATAAATACAAGCTGAAGGCTAAAGGGTAAAAGCTTTAACCAAATGCTAAAAAAAATAAAATAAGATGAAATCAATTTTAGTTACCGGAGGTGCCGGATTTATAGGTTCAAATTTAGTAGAACATTTAGTAAAAGCTTATCCCGATTATAAAATTGTAGTTATTGATGCTTTGACTTATGCTGGAGATATTGAAAATTTAAAGGCTGTTAAAAATGCCAAAAACTTTACGTTTGTACATGGTGATATTTGCGATAGAGCTTTAATTGAACGTATTTTTCAGCACTATTATATTCTTGATGTTATTCATTTGGCTGCCGAATCTCATGTAGATAATTCAATCAGTCATCCAGATGTTTTTATTGAAACGAATGTAAAAGGAACCTTTACTTTAATAGATGTTGCTTACAAATATTGGATGGACAAACCTTTTGTTTCTAAAACAGGTTATGAAAATAGCCGATTTTTACATGTTTCAACAGATGAAGTATACGGAACTTTAGGTGAAACAGGTTTGTTCACAGAAGAAACACCTTACGCGCCAAATTCGCCATACAGCGCTTCAAAAGCAAGTAGCGATTTAATTGTTAGAAGTTACCATCACACCTACGGTATGAATACGGTAATTACCAATTGTTCAAACAATTATGGGCCAAAACAACACGATGAAAAATTAATTCCAACAGTAATTAGAAAAGCATTGGCAGGTGAAAATATTCCAATTTATGGTGATGGAAAAAACATTAGAGACTGGTTGTATGTATTGGATCATTGCAAAGGAATTGAGTTGGCTTTCAACAAAGGAATTTCAGGAGAAGTATACAATATTGGTGGAAATAATGAACGCAACAACAATTATATTGCAGACAAAATTTGTGAAATTTTAGATGAATTGGTTCCTTTGGAAAATAAAAGCTATAAATCACTAATTTCATATGTTGAAGATCGCGCAGGTCACGATTATAGATATGCCATTGATGCCTCAAAAATTGAAAAAAATTTAGGATGGAAAGCTGATGAAAATTTTGAAACAGGTATTTTAAAAACGGTGCAGTGGTATTTGGAGAAGTATAAAAAATAAAACTAAAACCAAAACCAAGACTAAGACTAAAATGTTCAAAAGGAACTAAAACAAGTCTTCGTCTTCGTCAAAGTAAAAAGAATAAGACTTAAAACTAAAAACAAGTCTTAGTCTTAGTCTTCGTCAAAGTCAAAGTAAAATAATTAATGAAAGAAAAAATAAAAATAGCAGTAATAGGCCTTGGTTATGTTGGTTTGCCTTTGGCTCGTTTATTTGCTACTAAATATGCGGTGGTTGGATTTGATATTCATAAAAATAGAGTTGCAGCGTTGAAAAAGGGAATTGATAGCACTTTGGAAATTGAAACCGATGTGCTTCAAGCTATTTTAGTTTCTTCTCCTGGTGACCAAAACGGATTGTTTTGTACCAAAGACACTCATGATATTTCGAATTGTAATTATTATATAGTTACCGTACCAACGCCTGTTGATAAAAATAACAAACCAGATTTAACACCTTTGATAAAAGCGAGCGAAACGGTTGCTAAAGTATTAAAAAAAGGGGATATCGTAATCTATGAATCTACCGTTTATCCTGGAGCTACAGAAGAAGTTTGTGTTCCTGTTTTAGAAAAAAAATCGGGCATGCTATTCAACAAAGATTTTTTTGTGGGTTATTCTCCAGAGCGAATCAATCCGGGAGATAAAGAACATACCGTAGAAAAAATATTGAAAGTTACATCAGGTTCAACACCTGAAACTGGACAAAAAGTAAATGATTTATACGCCTCTGTAATTACAGCTGGTACGTTTTTGGCATCAACAATAAAAGTAGCCGAAGCAGCAAAAGTGATAGAGAATTCCCAACGAGACATTAACATTGCTTTTGTAAACGAATTGGCTAAAATATTTAATTTACTAAATATTGATACGCAAGCTGTATTGGAAGCTGCAAGTACAAAATGGAATTTTTTACCATTCAAGCCTGGCTTGGTAGGTGGACATTGTATAGGTGTTGACCCTTATTATTTAGCTCAAAAAGCTCAGGAAGTGGGATATCATCCTGAGATTATTTTAGCTGGTCGAAGAATGAACGACAGTATGGGGCAATATGTAGCCTCAGAAGTAGTTAAATTATTTGTGAAAAACGATATTCAGGTAAAAGATGCAAAGGTTTTAGTATTGGGTATTACTTTTAAAGAAAATTGTCCCGATGTTAGAAATACAAGAGTTGTGGATGTGATTCAAAACTTAAAAGAATTTGGAAATCAGGTAACAGTTTATGATCCTTGGGCAAATCCTTCCGAAGTAAAAAAAGAATACAATATTGAAACACTTAAAAATTTACCAGATCAAAAATTTGATGGGATTGTTTTAGCGGTTGCACATAGTGAATTTTTGACGATTGATTTCAGCAAATATTTGAACAAAAATGGCGTTATTTACGATGTTAAAGGAGTACTGAATTGCGAAGTGCAAGGGAAACTTTAAAATATTTTAATAAGAATAAAATTTAAAAAAAGTATATGAAAGTAGTAGTAATAGGAACAGGATATGTTGGCTTGGTTTCAGGAACTTGTTTTTCAGAAATGGGAAATAAGGTGACTTGTGTGGATATTGATGCCAATAAAATTAATAAATTAAAAGAAGGCATCATTCCAATTTACGAACCAGGTTTGGAACAAATGGTGTTGAAAAATGTTGCAAATCATAATTTATTTTTCTCAACCAATTTAAACGAAGTTATTCAAGATGCAGTGATCGTTTTTATTGCGGTTGGAACTCCAATGGGTGATGATGGCTCCGCAGATTTACAATATGTGCTGTCTGTTGCCAAAGAAATTGGTGAAACCATGCAAAATAGATTGGTTGTCGTTGATAAATCTACAGTGCCAGTTGGCACGGCGGATAAAGTAAAAGCGACCATTCAGAAAGCATTGGATAAAAGAGGTGTTTCCATTGAATTTGATGTTGTTTCAAATCCTGAATTTTTAAAAGAAGGTGCAGCGATTAACGATTTTATGAAGCCTGACCGCGTAGTAATTGGTTCAGACAATGCGTATGCTATTGAAAAAATGAAACAGTTGTATGCACCATTTTGCATGTCCCACGATCGTTTTATTGCTATGGACATCCGTTCGGCAGAAATGACCAAATATGCAGCAAATGCGATGTTGGCTACTAAAATTTCTTTTATGAATGAAATTGCCAACATTTGCGAAAAAGTTGGTGCAGATGCCAATATGGTTCGTATTGGAATTGGCTCTGATGCCAGAATTGGTTATAGTTTTATTTATCCGGGTTGCGGTTATGGAGGCTCTTGTTTTCCAAAAGATGTAAAAGCATTGACTAAAATCGCTGCAGAAAATGGGTATAATGCTCAATTGAT
>Ga0102811_1001274_pt1 | contig 11961 bp, 23 predicted proteins | sample ColrivemetaGS705_FD_84507 | JGI IMG/M metagenome (GOLD analysis project Ga0102811, IMG submission 84507) | Estuarine microbial communities from the Columbia River estuary - Flood tide ETM metaG S.705 | ecosystem: Environmental > Aquatic > Marine > Intertidal zone > Estuary | place: USA: Columbia... | reverse complement strand
CACTGAGCTACCTGAAGGAACTCGCTGTCAGTGTAGTATACTGTGATACTTGGCTTATGCTCACACCAACTATTCTGGTACATCTTCCAAAGCTCTAGCTGGTGCATTGCACCTACGTCACTGACCGTCACACTGGTCTCTGGTGCTTTGACAGGAAAGCTGAACACTGATGAGGAGTCAGACATAACGTCATCCTCGACAGGGAACCCTGCTGTCTTCATAAAGACTGCAAGCGGGTCTTTCTTGTCCGAACGTACACGTCGAATGTAATGCTTAGAGAAGCGAGGATGGATACCACTAGCACTATCAACAAGCTGAGATACAGTACCACTCGGCTTAACAGCAGTAACGGCAGTAGACTGATTGATACCAAGTTTCTTAGCCCACTTCTTATTGGTTGCAATAGCGACATCTCGTACACCTTCTAGTAATGCTTCCGTCTCTGGGTTGTTAGGAGTACTGAGTAAAGCATTGTCCATGATACCTGTCATGCTCACGCCTAGCAAAGCCTCTTCCTCAGTGTTCTTCTTCCAGATGTTACGTAGGTACCTGAAGTCAGTCAAGGTAGCCTGTAAGGTGCCAATGATAGCAGCTACTTCCGCCTTAGCTTTCAACGTCTCTTCCGTGTCATCCTCTCGTACTACAATCTCTGACAAGTTACAGAACTGATTACTGCGTAGGATAATCTCAGAGCAAGGGTTAGTACCGAAGTCCTGATTAGGGTCACGACGGCCATTCCTAGCTGCAATCTTCTGTGCTGCTACACGACTAAACAAACCACGTTCACCTGACTTAGACTCGTACAGTGTCTGCATCTCATTAAGGAAAGCCTCGAAGTCTGGCTTCTCTGTGTACGCTACGCTGTTGTTAGCTAGTCTACGGTGTCCGTCGTTCTCCCACCATGCTCCTGACTTAGCCTTAGCCATACGTTGGTCTGATAGGTTAGACAAACTAATCAATGCCGAACGTCTCACACCACCTACAACTACAATGTCAGCTACCTTACACACTACATCGTGACACTCAATGGATGTCAGCTTGCGTCCCTCTGCCTTACGGAAGACATCAACACAGAAGTGGAACAAGTCGTCCAAAGGTTGCGCCCCTGACGCTCGACCACCGAATGTCTCTAGTCTTGCACCTGCGGGTCGTACACCTGACATATCCCACTTAGGTATCTTACCTGCGTACAGCATGGCGATAAGCTCACGGAACGCTGATGCCCAACCTACCTTACTGTCACCTACTACAATGGTAGTGTCAGTCTTGTGGAATGACTCAGCGACTACAGGTAGCTTGGTAATGAAGTTACGTTCAACACTGAACCCTACACCAGTACCGCACATCAGTACGTACATAAGCTCATCAAAGCTACGTGGTGAGTCAATGGCTAGGTAACTACAGTTGAATCCTGCTACGTTGTCCTTGTCCAGAGCTACACCGGCAGTCATTAGGCAACGCATTGACGGCATAACTTCTAGGTTCAGGATAGAGTTGTATAATTTATCGGCCACTTTCCGGTCAATCTGTCCACGTTCTGTCCAGAAATCTACGTAACGCTGTACTGTTTCTTCCCATGTCTCCCGACGACCTTCCTCTTTAATCCATCGTGCGTAACGTGACTTGTGTATAAACTGTTGATACTTATCCATTCTTCTTTTTCTCCTTATCTTGTTTGTCTTTGTTCTTCTTACCGAAGATAGCGTCGTAATTGTTTTCAAACTTCTTCTTGTCAGTAGGGCGTACTGATGAACCCTTACCGCCGTGTGTCTGTCCTTGCATTACGATACCTCCTCGGTCAACCGTGCTAAGTACCACTGTGCTTTCTTTAAGTCCTCTACGGGCTTACCCTTGTAGTCATAACGCCAGAGGTACTTCATAGCGTTACCCTTGAGGTAGCCTTTGAACTCTGTGTCAGACATACTAGCCTTGATAGCCTCGATACACTCTACGGAACCGGTGTTGTAATGTACTGGGTTTTCTACAGGGTCGTCCTGTTCTTCCTCAGCCAACGCCTTGTACTTTGTACGTAGCCTGTCCCACATCTCCGGTGTTGCCTCGTTAATGCTCATCCGTGTATTTCTCCTGTGTTGTATGGGTCTATCTCTTCAAACATACGCGCTACATCAGCAAGACAGTCTTCGTAAGCATCTTCAGGTGCGCCCTGTTCTATAGCTGTTGACTTCCAAAACTCTAACTCATCGAACAGTTCCCATTTTGTCGTCTTGTTTAGAAACCTGCGTTCAATATCTTCACGGCTATCTGGCTTAGGTGTCATACAAGCAAGCTCACCGTAATAGGGCGAATCAGGGTTCATATCATAGGCATCACAACTCATAAGTATCCTCTCTATGTCTAATCAGTCTATCTTCAAATGCTTCAAGTAGTTCCTCACCGTTTATCTCTAGCACTTCCAATATAGTTATCTCATCATGGTCGCGTAGGAACTGTTCCTTGTATTCTTCAAACGACATTTTTATCCCTCACATACTTTAGTAATTCCTTCGTAGTCTTTACGGTGAAGTGAGCAAAGCCTTCCTTCTCACACCACTGTCCCATAGTCATCTTGCTACCCTTACGTACCTTCTTGTAAGGGTCTGACAGTACAAACACTAACTCCCACTCTGGCATTGAGTCTCGGATGGCGGTGTACTTTTGTGTGTCGCCAACCCTGAAGTAACCCTTAGCCTCGATTAGTATCTGCTTTTCCTCATGTACAAAGTCCGGCAGATACTTCTTCTTTATAACGTATGGAAGTCGATACGGTTCGTATGTAAACTCTTTGTTGAGTTGGTCATACAAGGCTGACTCTAATCCAGACCTAAACTTTTTCTTACTCATCTAGTTTAAGCTCCTGCACTTTAGGTTCCTTAACTACCTTACATAAGAACTTAGGTTTATGTGAGTACTTAAACGCCCTAAGGTTAGGATAACAATGCTTCTTGTACTGACAATAGGAACAACCGATTGCTAACTCCAGATTCCCTGACTTACCATCTGGCTTAGGCTTGTAACAATAGGTGTCAGGTTCGGGCTTTTTTACCATGTCCTTGAGATATGTAACCCTCTCGGTAATGGTAGACTCAAAGTCAAGCAACTCTTTAACTTCGGGGTCAGCCATGTCGTACTTGAGGAACGTAAGGTAACCGTTCGTCTTATCCATTGCTAACCAGCCTATCTCTGTTGCACCCTCTGAGTGAGCGTAGGCTTTAATCTGGTCAACGTAACCGAAAGGGTCATCGTTAATCAGTGTTCCATCCCTGAACTTCTTGAAGCCGAAACTACTAGCCGACTTAACGTCTGTCACTACACCGTCTATCTTACAGTCCATTGAACCTTGGATACCCTCAACCTCACACCGCTTCTGCTCATCGGTTACCGTATGTCCTGCCATCCGAGTCATAAACAATAACATCTCTTCAATCAGGTGGCCATACATAAACTTGATGTAGGTATGTGGTTGTATCTTCTCCTTCTCTGTCCCTGCTACTACGTTCCAAAGGTAGCGGTCAGTACGTCCTACGTTTGACAACCTGAGCGTTCGCTTATCCTGTCGCTTCTCTCTGCCAAACTCGGTACGCATCAAGGCTTTAACACCCTCCCCAAACTTCTCAATCTCAGCCTCTACGTCTACCGATGGGTCAGCATCTTTTGTCTCCATCATTTTGTAGATGTCAGCTACTACTGTATCAGTTGTTTTCATTTAGCACCTCTATTGCTTCCTCTGGTGAGCAGTTGAACCATTCGTTCCTACGTTCAAACTGTTGAGCTAACTTATAATGTGCCTTGCTTTCAGCCTTCCGTCTATCTTCTGCATTATAACTATAGTATAACACATAATCACGGAAAGGGCAACTAGTTTGGTAGCTGTTTAGTCTGTCCTCAGCGTCAACTGCCATGCCCACCTTCACCCACTCAGGCCAAGCAGGATTGACAGCGATGTATACCTGACCTTCCATGTTTTTATCGTAGTTCTCTAAGGAACTAAAAGCCGCGTCAGAGAAAGCCTTATAGCGCCCTGCTTTATATAGAGGATGAGACTTAGGAATGTACTTGCCGTCAACAAACATCCTGCTAGTGTTCTTTCTGTTGTGAGACTCTACACGACGCCTACCTCCGTCACTCTGACCTACATACCACCACTGTCCGTCTTCGTATATACAGTTTTTATTAGTGGGTATCTGCCCATGTGTCTCCGACTTTGTACTCGCCTGCGAGGGGACAGTTGAGCTTGTAGTGGAGTCCTGCCGCTTCGATGCAACTGGTGGCGAGTCGTCCGAAAACATCAGCTTCATCTGATCGTACTTCTGTTTGAATTTCATCATGTATATTTCCTATAATCTTATAATCAATGTTCCATTTGGTTGCGTACTCATCTAGTAATTGCAGTGCTTTCTTCATAACGATTGCACCTGCGCTTTGTAGTAGAGTGTTCAGTGCCGCGTGTTCTGATCGTACATAGACCCTTCGCCTATCCAGTCCAAGAACATAACCTCTTCCTGAAGCCACCCCAACTCGTTCTCGTAACCTTCCAAGAGCAGGCGTATTGCTGAGGAACTTTTCCTTAAGTCGCTTACCATCTTTAGCAGTTCCTCCGACGATACTTCCGATCTTTGCATCTCCTGCGCCGTATAGAAAAGCGTAGATGAAAGTCTTTGCTTGGTCTCTAGTAGCAAGCCCCGAAGCCAACTGGTTTGCCGTGTGTATATCTCCCGTGAGAATTTCATTAGTGTACCTCTCGTCGTTCATGTAGTGTGCAAGCATACGTAACTCCAAACCGCTTGCGTCCATACCTACCAAGGTGTATCCGCTAGGTACTGTCCAGACCTCACGACACTCTCTACCATAAGGCGAGTAGACTGCCGGAACCTGACCCATGTTTGGTTTGGAATGCGTCATACGTCCTGTGACAGCGCCATTAGAGTTCACGTAACCATGTACCCTACCGTTGTCCTGAACTGCATCCACCCAACTCTGTATCTGCGCGATACGCTTCTGTACCATAAGGTACTCACCAATAAGCTCCGCTTCCGGTATACCCTTCACCTTATTAAGAACGCTCTCATCAACGATTGGCTGTCCTTTCTCTGTGAAGGTCTCTGGTTTCCATCCGAAGTATTGTAGGTAACGACCTATCTGTTGTCGTGAGCCTAAGTTAAACTCTGGATAATCCAGTCTGCTAAATGGTGCTACTGCTGTCGTCCAATGATCTCCCAAGAACTTGAGGCCAACTACTGAGTAACTGCCGTCCTTCTTTATCTTAGGTGTTATCTCCTTAATGAATGTTGGTAAAGGTTTAAACTTCTCATGTACCTCATCCTCCAAATCAAACTTTCTTTCCTTGAGTTTGGCTAACAAACCAAACGCTTTCTCCTGATCTAAAAGCCATCCGTTCTTAATTTGCTGGCTAATAATCCCTTGTACCTGACCTTCAAGCATAAGGCTCTCAGCTCCAAAACCATCAAGGTCACGAAGTAATCTCTGGTACACCAGTTCATTAACTCGTACATCTTGCTCACAATACTCCACCATATCCTGAGAAAAATTATCCCAATCACTGTGTTCTCCTTTCGGTTGATTTAGTAACTGACCCCAGTTCTCCAGTGAATGTCCTCCCTCCCGTGATGGTTGGGCTAATCTGGACATGACTAATGTGTCAGTAACTTTACACTTACTAAAGTCTACGTTGAGTAGCTGTTCCAAAACTGGAATATCATAGCCAATAATGTTATGACCAATGATTTCTAGTTCACCTTGCTCCTTAATCCAGTCCTTGAAACAAACGAGGTCATCTCCTGACCAAGTAGTGTATTCCTTAGCCCCTCTTTCGTAGGCTATAATACACCATACCTTGTCAGGGTTAAGTCCATTAGCTTCAATGTCAAAGACTATCTGCTTCATTAAAACTCCGATTCATCTACCGGACATACCGTTTCTATCATACGTCCTGAGTCTTTATCATAGAACAAGTAACAAGCCGCACCAGTGAGTCCAACAAATCTATTCTTCAAGACTCTGACCGTGGTCGTGTTACGTACAGTAGGGTCTGCGTGTTGTTGGTCGCGTTCCAAACCAATAACTATGTCGCTAAGTTGCGCGATCGCCGCCGATCCTCTGAGTTCTCCCAAACTAATCTTACCTCCATCCTCGTGCGCCTTCTGCCCTGATGGTCGTCTGAGGTGTGACACCAAGAATAACCCGACTCCTGTCTCCTGTACTAGCTTCCGTAGGTTGGTCATAATGCTGTCGATTGCCTTACGCTCGTCACCTGTATCCTGATCTGACACTACGATACTGAGGTGGTCAAGGATAATCCATTTACAATCCAATCCTTTCGCCATGTACCTGATGCGAGATAGTAGGTTATCTTCACTAGTACTGCCCCAATGGTCGAACATGAAGATACGTCCTGAACCCATTGTCCTTTCCCAGTAACCTCGCTTCTCTTCTTCAGTCACTTCCTTGTCTAAGTGTAACTGCTTCTCCGCTTCGATAGACATAATACCTAACGCTGTCTTAGGGATGTCCTCTTCTAGCGCGAGGATGCCGATGTTGTCGTTGGTAGCACCAAGGAGGTAGTGTTCCAACTCCCTGACAATCTGACTCTTTCCCATTCCCGAACCGCTTGTGATGGTAACCAACTCCCTCTCCCTGAACCCATGGGTAAATTCGTTAAGACACTGCCATGGGTATGGGATTGATACGGTGTTCTGCTGTTCAACAATAAGATTCCAAGTATCGTCACCTGCCACAATACCGTCAGGGCGATAAGCCTTCGCATTCCACCACTCCTTCACGAACGCCTGCACTTGACCACCCTTCAGCATATCGCCTGCATCTTTAACAGGGAGCGTGACGTTCTTCGCTTTGTTGGGGGTGAATAAATCTAACACTGACTTGGCGGCTTCCTGTCCTGCCTTATCGTTGTCGAAACAGATGACAACATTCTCAAAAGATTCTAGCCATTCGAGGTTGGCTTTGATGTCCTTGCTTGCTCCTGCGGCACCGCTTCTGATTGAAACGACTGGCCATTTTCCGTCGAACATTTCGTTGACAGCCATTGCGTCCGTCTCGCCTTCTGTGATCGTGATGTACTTACCGCCACCCTTGAAAGCCTGCTGACCGAAGAGACCCGCATTATCAAAACCTCCTGTTGCATAAAACTGTTTGTTGTTTACGATGCGTACCTTCGTACCTATCGTTGAACCATTGTCCTTATCAAAGTAAGGATAGTGGTGCTTTGTAATCTTACCTTCCGTGTCGTACTCTACAGTCACACCGTAACGCTTGGCTACAGCCTGTGAGATACGTCGGTCGGGTATTGATGCTATTACTCCGGTCATCTCTAATGTCCTTGTTGGTTTACGTGAAACAAAGTCTGAGGCAGTTCCGTTGCCTCTCTCGTAATGGTTACAGCCTGCCGTGAAGCAGACTGCGTGTCCATCTGAGTACCTTGCTAGGTTGTCACCTGAACCACACGCGGGGCATGGCTCGTGACGTAGAAAGGTAGACTCTGCTGTCATTAGAAGTCCTCACCATCTTCACCTGCCTCGGCAACCTCAAGCACCTTGACTTTGTTAAGATAGGTAGACGTACCATGTACCGGATGTGGCTGACCTTCTGCCCACAAGAGTCGCACCTTGGAACCTCGTGTCACTCGGCCTACGAATGGCTGACCTGACGCATCCAAGACTGGCACCTCATACTTCGTGCTGAACTTACGTTGCTTAGTGCCTTCGTACTCACGTAGTTTGACACCCTTTGCTTCCAAGTCACCGGCATCTGCATCGTCAAGACTAATGACCATAGAGAACTTACCAGTTGACTGACCCTGAAATACTTCGTGTTCGTTTAGGTTTTCAAACGCTACTGTACCTTCGATAACTGCCATACTATTTTCCTTCTTTGCTTTAAGTTATGACCCTAAGTACACCTTAGGATCGTTTGGTTTAAACTTTATTGATTTATTAAAGAACATAACATAAGTATATTATAGCATTAATTATTGCTAATGTCAAACCCTAATTCACTTAGGTCTACATTCTCTTCTTCACTCATTACTCCGCCACCTTCGAATGCAAGTGCCGCATTAGTTGAGATAGACATACAATTATAACACAAATCTAAAGGTTTGTCTGTATTATAATCAGTCCTCTTTAGCTCTGATTCAGTCATAATAGCGTCACACGCTTTGCATCTACTCACTTGTTATGCACTCCTATTGTGTCGTAATGTACCCTGTTGAAGTCGCTACGTGCCATAGTGTACAGGTCGTGCTGTATGTGTTGCTTGGCTATCTGCTGCATCTCAGATACGCTCATGGCGTACAAGAGGTACTCCGTAACTTCATCAACCCTTACGTGGTCTTCCTTGCTAATCCAGTCATTGTTCTCATAACCTATCAGCTCTTCTTTAATCTTGCTCATTGTCCCAATGCTCCATAGTTTCTTTGATGCCGTAGCATAAACAAAATATCATACCTAAATAAAATAATATCTCAATCATCTTCCGGTAACTCCGTCCATACGTTGCCCATTGTAACAATAAAGAAAGGCAATAGCAACACCAAGCCATCGAAAGGCATTGCCATCATCTCTCCGTCCACTACCGCCCACACTGGACGACTCTCTACACTCTCAATGTCAAACCCAAAGCCGAACCTTGGTTCTATATTTAAAAACATACCTGATATATTAAACTGCATCTTGAATTACCCCACTCTCGTCAATTAAATCCTTCACAAAAATACCGTCAACCATCTTACCCTTGCGGTGCTTAATATCATTATACGCTACATTCATACACTCTGACAAGCTCAATTGATTACGCTCGCATAGATTAATCAGCACCACGATAATATCACCCACGTCGTCACTAATATCTTGACTGTTCATTATGTTCAAGCGTAACTCTTCCACCTCTTCCAATAGCTTTTCAAACTGTTGGTGGTCGCTACTCCCCTTGATTAGGTTTCGCCCTTTGTGCCACTCCACGATTTTCTTTTCTAACTTCAACACTCTTAGTCTTCCTCTCTGTAGTTTACCTGCTGTTTAATATCTGCAATGACCTGCTGTAATTCCGTTAGGCTTTGCCCTAGCTCGTCGATTGTCTCCGCAAGTAGGTCGTTCTCTGTGCTGTTATCTATAATCATATTTTCCTCACTGCCTCATAATATCTCAAGTGTTGATGTAGGTGCCTTATTGCTTCCAAATCGTCGTAGTCTGGCTGAAAACGCCAGTCCTGAAACAATATCTCTACCATGTCCGTAACCTTTTCCATCAGTGTTTCAAACTCCTCGCGCGCCTCCTCTCGTTCCATCTCTGGCGTTATCTCTGTCTGCGCGTGGTCGTGCGCTAGTTCGTCTTCACTTACTCTACATCTGTAATCTGTCATAACATTCTCCATAAAAGTATAAACATTACCATAATTAAACTACCTGCTACAAAACCACCTAAGAATAACAGAGTTAAGTCAATAAGTCTACTATATTTCCAGTCTTTTTTCATTAGATATACCTCATGTGATCCGACAAATCATTGCCGCAAGTGTGTAAAGAAACCTTACCGTAATTTCCACGGCCTATAATTTTAATTTCACTTTCAAGCTCCCACTCCTTTGCGTAGATACGGTCAACCTGTACTTCGGATAGCGCGTTGATGAAGTGGTTGTAGCTGAAGTTATTTCCTAAGTTTAATTTTCCTACTGATATAATAATCATAGTGAACCTCTTTCGGGTAATAGTAAGTTTAACGAGTGACACTCTACACGAATGCCACCTATAAAGCTACTACTGATTTTTACAGAGTTCTCCATAACACTCCTTGTCGTAAGCCTTCTGCCATGCTTCTCCCACTTCGTTCGCAACGTAGTTACTCACTAGCTCCTCAGGCTCCAAGCCGTTGACTATGTAGAACCAGGCAACCTGCTTACCGTTCTCCTTCAAGATGATATTGGCCGTTTCGCAAGCCTCAGTGTGGTGCTTAGACCACCCGTATTCCTTACCTGAATAGTCTAGCTCCTCACCGTCTCCCCATACATCCAAGGTATAACCCTTGTCTAATGCCCATTTGATTAAGTGTAAGTGTGCTTTTTTCATTATGCGTTTCTCCAGTCGTTTGCTTCCACTATTATGTTATAGCCCAAGTCCTCAGCCGCTTTTAGTACTGACTCGGATAGAGTTTTAGTCCCTGCTATGGTTGCGAAAGTCACCGCAACTTTGTCGATAGGGTAAAACATTTTCTTTCCATAAACTTCTTTGATTCTGATTCTAAAATTCATATTATGCCACCTTCTTTTTGTTAATATCGTCGAATAATTCCCAAACTGCTTCCATGGCCGCATGACTGTAATACTGGTACTGACCCGCCATTATCATTTTGTGATAGTCGCTCCCTTCATACAGTCCCTCTTCTACGGCATCTTCTACCCACTCCCATTGGTCTACCGCCCACATTCTCAGGTCATAGTTATAAATATCAACCATTCCATCAACGTACTCGTACAGGTGAAACTCGTTCTCGAAGTGACTATGTAACTCGTGAGCTTCTTTGAAGTGTTCTACGATCCAACCCAAATCCTTTTCATCTAGCATTTCTATCAGGTCTCGTTTTACTGCCGCTACGTCTGAATAATCTACTCTCATAATTTTTCTCCAAGTTATACAATAAAGTTTAAGAAGGCTTTGAAGCTATAGAATAACACAAAAGCCCAGACAAAATAAGCACTGATTACAATAATATCATCAAACATTTTACACCTCCTAGTTAAGTTATGCGTAGGCACTCGATTGAATGCCTACTGATAACCTTACTATGCGTCAAGCCATGCCTTTTCTGCTTTCTCTGCTTCCAAGACTGCCAGATCAAACTTAGCTTTTTCCCTTGCTACTTCAGCTTTACTCACCGCAAGCTCTGCTTTGCTCACCGGATCGTCACCGGCGTATGATTTTAGACTTGCGTGGCGGTTTTTATGCCAGAGGTAGTCCAAGCTCGCGTAGATTGCCTCAGCTTCCTTAAACTTCATAACATAGTAGGCAACACTGTTATCCTCGTCTTTTGCCTTGTCTAGCCTCTTAGCGGCCTTCACTGCGACCTCACCGGCTCCGTCAAGTAGGTGACAGACAATGTTATTATCCTTGATATTGATATTGTATTTCATAGGTATTACCTCTCAGTTAAGTTATGCGTAGACACTCGCTAGAATGCCTACTGATAACTAAACTCCTTCGATGTCTTCAATCTTATAGATTTCAAGTATAGGTTTCAAGCTCTTCCGCAAATTTGCTGACCAATCTTCCAACACTCCATCCCTTACCGCCGCAATATGTCCTCTGATGTGGAATACGTATCGTCCGTCCTTTGGTACATTTTTGCTGACAGCATACAAGTTCTTTCCAAACTTCCCTGCATCAACTGGGATTGCTACCTTACCATGCTCGGCGTACAGGGCCAAAGAATGATGGAAGTACACGCCACCACAGCCGTGCCTGTATCCTCTTGCTTCCAGCTTGGACTTGGCTATGCCAAACGACCAATCGTTTATCACCGCCGCCGCAATCACTGCGCAATAACCTTTGTCGTTATAAAATCTGCCTGCTACCTTGTTCAATTCCGCATAAGAATGCCTGAATTTTTTCTTGAATTTACCGGGCTTTTTCATTTTGTTTCCCCTGATTTTAAATGCTCACCGCAACCGACTGGATTCAATCGACTCCGGTGAACATCCTGATTTTGTCTTGGTGGCTTTCTTAGCCTTCGCTTCGCCTAAGCTCCACTACTTCCCACCGTATTAACTGACCTAATCATTCAGTTCGATCCTGATTCACTCTGCTTTCACAACCTTGCAAGCCATGGCTTCTAGGGGTCGTTACCGTAGTCTACTAGCAGTAACACTCAGGTCAAGACCGCGATATAAGCTCGGTGTCAAATTGATCAACGCCCATGGACGTTACTGACACTAGAT
>Ga0102811_1001270_pt1 | contig 11977 bp, 15 predicted proteins | sample ColrivemetaGS705_FD_84507 | JGI IMG/M metagenome (GOLD analysis project Ga0102811, IMG submission 84507) | Estuarine microbial communities from the Columbia River estuary - Flood tide ETM metaG S.705 | ecosystem: Environmental > Aquatic > Marine > Intertidal zone > Estuary | place: USA: Columbia... | reverse complement strand
GAATCAATGGGAGGCTCTGGAGACAATGATTTTGAAAAGGAAGAAAAAATCATTAAAAATATTTCTAAACAAGTTTTTATCGATAAAGAACATGAATAATTACATAAAATATCACCTTTTTATTACCATAATGCCTGTATTATAGGTTATAGTTTGAACTTTGATGACACTTTTATAATACAATCCAACTGATATTGAGCACGACACCAATTAATATACTCAAAATGGTTACCATGAACTTGATAATCATATGAATTTATCCGCATATTTAATTTTTCCATAGCTTCTTTTTTTAATTTATCCTTTTTTATTTGTCTTGACGAATTATTCCCCATTTTATTATTTGTTTTCATTATTTAAATTAATAAAATTATAATTCAATTTTTATTTAAAAAAAATTGAATTATAACCTACTTAAATATATATACACATATCAAAATATTACTACATTCACCTCAAAATGGACATCTTTATTATTATTATTTCCTTTCTCTCGAAACTAGAAAAAAACCCTTATAAAATTGCCGAGATTTCTCCTATACTTGATCATGAGAATAATTTTAATGACACATTTGATATTGAGACTGGATTATATTATCATTCACATAGAATTAATAAGTATAGTATAATACACTACCCCGAAGAGGAAGAATATAACATATAACAACTATTTCATCGGCTCTCATTATGGTTTATATTTTTTATACTAGATAACTAAGATAACTTAACACTATAAATGAGGAGCAGCAATCAGCAAATACAGTTATACCATTATATTAATACAAGAAGACTACAGTTATACCATTATATTAATACAAGAGCAGCAGTCAGCAATACACCTTCTGTTTATAATACGCAAGAAAAAATACTTCCTTATTGGAAGACCTTTTTTAAATGAATTAATTTCTTTTTATTTTTATAATTAATTACTAATTACTAACTACTAATTACTAATTACTAACTACTAATTACTAATTACTAACTACTAATTACATATCGTATTCATCCTCGGACTCCTCGTCATTAGAATTGTTGAAGTCGATCTTGTTTGTGGACTCGTTCCACTTGCCAACCATGATTTGTTCGCCATTCTTGACATACTCTTCGTAGTCATAAACGATACCGCTCTTTTTCGACTTGAGGTACTTTTTGCCTTCAATTTCAATTTTCTTGACAACATCAGGCTCTTCATCTTCAGAAGAAGCAATAGGAGCAGCAGCAGGGTTCTTAGAGGTTTCCTTCTCCTTCTTGAGAGTGGCTTTCTTGGACTCCTTCTCTTCCTCATCAGCCTTTTTCTTGGCAGCACGTGCTTCCTCATCAGCCTTTTTCTTGGCAACCCGTGCTTCCTCATCAGCCTTTTTCTTGGCAGCACGTGCTTCCTCATCGGCCTGTTTCTTGGCAGCACGTGCTTCCTCATCGGCCTTCTTTTTGACTTCCTTCTCAAGCTTCTCAGCAAGACGTTTTGCTTCCTTTTCCTGCTGAACGAGTGCTTTCTCGGCTTCCTTAGTTAGTCGTTCGGCTTCCTTTTCCTCCTCAGACTTTCCTTTTTTCTTACTAATGGCGGACTTTGAGTTATCATCAGCATCAACATCAGTATCAGTGTCAGCATTAACATCAGCATTAACATCAGCATTAGCATCAGCTACCAGAGCCGCAAATAGATCTTCTTCATCTCCATCAATTTCAATCACCTTCTTAACCTTCTTAGGGCGACCCTTGCTTCCCTTTGCCGCCTTTTCTACAACTTTGCTGGCAGGTCTTCCGCGCTTGGAGCCTCCTTCTGGAACTATGAAATGTTCTTCATTTATATTTATATTGAATTTGGCGGCTTCCTCAACCGCTTGTTCTTGAGTAATTTTATACTTCTTCATTACCTTGGTATATGACACTGGTTTCCGGCCCTTTGGATCAATGTATTCAAATATACCCACTGCTTGGCGCATCTCAATGGTACCATACTCGGGAATACCTTCTCTATCTTTGTCTGCTTGAGCTTGACATTGTTTACAGAAAACAGAATTCTCTCTCACTACTCTGGTTTGGCATTGAGTATACAGACCATTGTTGTGACGCAGACCAGAACAACAATTCACATTCAATTCACCGCTGTACGGCAACGGAAAACACGGCTTTGGCGACACAAACTTTTCTTTCTTTGACTTACCTGAAAACTCGTTTCGACGACCATGAACCAATCTCACATTATCTAGTCCTAGCAAACGAACCGCTTCATCACCATCAAAATGGTATTGCTCTGCACACAACTTTATCGCACGTTCTGCTAAATCCTTTGACACATTCAACAACTGACGATTCAACGACTCGCTTACGAAAACACTCAACTCGAAATTCATTCTTTGATAGATATTTAATCACTTATATACTTTTCACTTTTAACATTTTAGTATTTCAATTTTTTTTTTTTTACATTTATTTTTACATTCACTTAAAATATATATTTATTGGGGAGGCGCACCTCCCCTAAGACCCCACGCTCAACTATATTTGAGTGTCAAACTCAATTATATATTTAATGTTTATACTTGATGTTTATACTTTATGTCGTATAAAGCTACGCACACACTACATCATATTTGACATCAATTGTGCAGGGTTTTCAATAAATATGAAATCACCTCTTACTATTATAATTTTTAAGTTTTATAAAATGCCTTGCTAATAAATAATTGATATCAGGTAATATTTATTACATGATATTAGTTAAAATATTATTATCAAAATTTACTGGCTCATGTTGAAACCTTTATCGTTGTGTTCTTTAATCGTTATGATAATGAAGAGTGAGCGAATACCGTCCCGAAAACGGAAACATCGTGTTTTTTAACATATTGTCATTATGCCTTACTCCGTTTTATGGTCTTTTTTTTAACGAACTTTTTTCGTTTTATATTACGCGTTTTATGTTTTCCACCACCTGAACGTTTCATTAAAAATGAAAAATCTATACCTGATATATCTGGTACTAAATACGGTTTCTTCATTGCCATATAACTTGTTTCTGGTCCATTATTAGGACAAATAGTTATATTGTCTATACTATTTTCCGTAAATCCATAATTTTTACTATAAATACTTGTTAGAACATTTTTATTATTTTCATCATGTGTATCAACAAATAAATATAGATCTGATTTTTTTATATTTTGAACTGTCAATTGTTCCATAAAATAAAATAATGCTCCAATTGGAGATACAGTTGTTTTAACTCCTGATGGTCCTAATATTCTACACACATCATTTATCCATACATACGCATTTGATAGCAATTGTTTTTTATTTCCAGAACACCAATCATATATTTGTAATGTTCCCGAGGCTGTTTCGTCACTTCCTACTTGATTTACGATAACATATGCACTTACTGAACCGGTGTCTAAATAATCACTAATAACTTCTTCATTTATGTCTAAACATACCTTATCTTTTTGCATTCTATTACCAAATTTTGTAATTACTTCACTTCTTTCTGGTTCAATAAGGGTTGGTAAATATAATAAATATTCATAGTCTAAATTTACAAACTGAAATTCACCTGTAAACTTGTGTCTTCCTGTATTATTTTTAAACTTATAAGCCATATAAAGTAAATGTAGAAAAAAATGCCCTCATTCAGAGACTATTTATAATTGCTGTTATTTTTATTTTTATATTTTATATTTTAAGCATACCACCTACAAGTATCCCAGGCACCATCATTTGGTTTAATAACAATATCATGTATTTTAGCAGCTAGTTCGATAATGCTATTAATATTTGTAATTTTTTTTGCCGCAATATCCTTAATAAATCTTCTATAAATCTGGTCTTCTATAATATGAATTCTCTCAATGTCGTCTGTTTTATTATATTCTTCTAATGATTCAAACATTTCTTGATACGATGATTTATCTTCATCGATAAATATAGTTTTTTCTCTATTTATCTCCCATATTACAAGATCTTCTTGAGGATATTCATAGATGTCATCTTCATTTCCTTCGTCATAACTATTTTTTATATCATTAGAAATCCTTGCACAAGGATTACATACATAACATTCGTCGGTAATCTCAAATGGAATACATCCACAAGTTAGACATCCGCCATTCTCATCCCAAATACAGTTATTACTATTACTATTTGAATCCATTTCAAGTTAAATCTGTCTTAATAACTTTCGTTGGTTTTTTAAAGCATTTCAATTTTAAATTAAAATTAAAATTAAAATATAAATTACCTAAATTATGCTTAATGTAACATGAAATGTATATAAAATTATATCATTTTTTTGGTCAAATTTACACCTTTTTGTGTAAAATGTAGAAAATATAAAATTTAAGTAATTCAATTAAAATGATTTATATTAAAAAAATTGAAATGCTTTTTGTAAAATAGAGAATGGTATACAATTAATCTGTTTATCAAGTTTTAAATCGAATTTAGAAATGCCAAGTGTTATTAAAAGTCTTTTCATCGGCGTAATTGATGCCAATTTTGACGCTGAATATATTGTGAATGCGTTCTATTGTCTAGACATTGCCACCATTAGTAGAGTTACTCTCATTCCTTTCTATAGAAAAAAAGAAAAATTTCAGAGAGCCTATATTGATGTCCTGGAGTGGCATCCTACTGAATCGGCATACAATTTCATCGCGCGTCTTAAAGATACCGGCCGTGAAGCTAGAATTGTCCATAATCAGGATGATTGGTGGGTAGTAGAAGTGAACAAAAACCCAATGATTACCTCCAACAAAAGGACGGCAAAATTCACAACTATTAACTACCTTGCTATCGAAGACACAAAGGAATTCGTGGTATTACCTTGGATACTTTCAAGTGTTTATGCTCACTGACGAATGGAAAAATCACAATGTTGTTACTCTCTCTCTTGAACAAAAAAGGTAAGTCTTTTATATTTGTAATGGTAGACAATAAGAATCTCTATGTATATTTGCTTTTATAAATTTAATTAAAAAGGTTTCTTTTTTCTGTAAAGTTATATAAAATAAAATTTTAGTAAACTAATATCAATTCATAAACTTTAAAATACTTTTATATAATAAAAATTTATTCTGACTTCTTGAATGCTTTTACCATTCACTTTTAAGTATTTTAATTTTTTATTTACCAACGTAATATATTAACAAATAAAATATTTATATAGTATATGGCAGCCCCAACCAATTTTATTGCGCCCGCGGGAGATTTAAATACTATTTTTGCACCAATTAATCAAGTTGATTATGGTACTTTAGCTATAGATAACAATGCCACTGTAGGGGAAAACTGGGTATCAGTTAGTAACATGTCATCTGTCTCGCCATTTAACAATATAGGAATAGAAAACGACGGTAGATCCTTTAGGGTTCATAGACCCGGTCTATATAGATTATGTATCAATCTTAATTTTGGAGACGCCCAAGATGCGACAAAACAGACTGTTGTATTTATACTTAGTAGTTTGTCGAGTGCCCCATCAGGCAGTGATCCAAAAACAAATTATTCTTTTACACCGAGACCAAATTTGTCAGAAATTTATGCTATAAATTGCTCGGGAGCTAGTTCGAATATTGATTCTGGATATTTTCAGAATTCATTAAACAGACCTGAACTACTGAATGGAAATTGTTTTGGGTTAAATTATTACAGTAATAATAATAATCTTAATCAAAGACCGTATTTTTTCACATTTATACTCCAAAATGATGCGGCGAATGAAATATCAGCAAGCAATTTTTATACATTAGATATAACATTTAAAACACCAGATGATGTATCAAGTACTCAATACAAAATATTTCCATATATTAGATGCGCCGATGATTCAGATTCTAACCCTTTTGTTACGTTGCAAAATGCAAAATGGTTATTTACAAAATTAAGTGAGTGAAAATGAAAAATAATTTGTATAGAGACTTTACTATTTTGATTTATAAAATATATTTGTTCCCCATACACCCCATTATGTCGACACGATATTTATAATGAAGGTAATGATATTAATTCAATGTGCGTATCATTTGCTTATGGGTAAATACAAAAATGCTTAATAGGATTTTCATCACTAAATATTTCAATATAAAAAATAAAAATAATAAGGAACAAGTAAAAAGAATATAAATAAACAGTTTTCCAATTAAGGTATAAGATGGTGTTCATTGCGAGACTAACGTTTCATTTTTTATTTTTAATTTTAAATAAAAATTGAAATACTTTTGTAAAAGAACTACAACAACAATTTAAGTATACACAACTTCTTCTAAGAAGATTTCGCATAATATTATATTTTAAGAAAATGATGTTATTAATGAAATTGTTAACTATTATTTGTTTTGCTAATGCAAGCAATGTATTATACGAAAGTAACTTTCTAATGAATAATGAAAATTGGCAAATTACAGGGAATAAAAAAATTGAACCAGCTGCCCATCAGAGCTATAATATTGATAGAGAAATTTCACATTATATTATGTTTAAAGATAATCTAATTAACATTGATCTTGAAGATAAACATGCACCCGATATGTCACTGTGGTATTTTGCATCACCAGAAATAACTATAAATCCGTTGCAAAAATCTGGCACTACAACAAGTAAAAATTTTAAACCTAAATACCCTAATGTATTGACATTTACACTTACAAGTTTTGTGGGTGATTTCTTGGATTTGAATGAAGACACTAACTTAGTAAAAATAAAAAATGGTGATAGATGTTTCTTATTTGAAGCATCTGTTTATGATGGTAAAACAAAGACATTTAACGTTCCATTTAATAATCAATTCTGGAGAAAAGACTTTTCAGATTTTCCAGTAACTTATGAAGAAATGAGAGAAATGTTTATAGGGCCATTTACTATTGAGATTTTAGGTGATTGGACAAGAGGATATGAAGTTATTGGATTAGATAATATAATAATTTATTCTTAAACAGTATACCTAGCAAAACATAGTTATTACTTATATATTTTATAAGTATGTTTCAAAAATGAATGGAAAAAATTTTTAGTAATTTATATTTTTTCTATCTATCTATCTATCTATCTATCTATCTATCTATCTATCTATCTATTTAATTATCTTCGGGCAAATAACCCTCGTCATACTTACAATCATAATAGTTAGAATTCATCTTAAACCGTCTATAAACTATCTTACCCTTTTCAAAGCGTATATTACAAACATTTATTATATCTTCATCAATTCCTGTCTTCAATATAATATTTTTATTTTCATCTTCATCTTCATCTTCATCTTCATCTTCATCTTCATAAGAATCAAATAGAATTTCGTCATCAGCATCATCCGCTGGATTATAATCTTCATCATTTTGGTCATCGTAGTTTCCATCTTCCTCGCCATAATAAATTTTATTTATACATCTCAAATTATAATTATGTTGTTGTGTATAATTATTTTGTTGTATCTCTTCAATATGTAAATGTATAGTATTCAACACGATATTTTGGTCGGAATAACTATTATTAGTCATGTTGCGAGTAGTCATACGAGTCTTCATTTTTAATTTGCGATTCGGGTTCTAACTAAGGTTTCTGTATACTTTTATTATTGTATAATGTAAATATATCAATTTTTTATAATTAATTTTTTAATTATAAAATAAACTTTTAAGCCTCAATCGTATTTTTAATAAAATGTTTTGTCATATATTTTTGAATGTTAAAATATGTAAGTTCATGTCCATCTTCAATATCCAATAAAAATTTTAGTTTATCATCAGGAACAATAAATCTACTATTAGTTTTATTTTCTAACTTATTTTCTTTAATATACTCGATTAATGCTTTGGTAACTTCGGTTCTAGCAATCTCTGTACCTTCTGTCATGTTCATAAAATCACATAATTCCTTGGTTACCTTACTTGGTTTGGCAAATCCAGATGGTTGTCTATTTCCCTTAATCTTATTTTTAGTAACTTCTTTCTTAAGTCCTTTCATTTGTTTTTTAACATTTTTCTCTAATACTTTTAAGGTTTGTTGAAGAGTAATAATTTGTGTTTTTACAAGAGTTAATCCATTAATAAGACCATCAAATTGTTCAAATAATTCATTGTTAACATGTTCGTTATTTTGTTGTAGTCCTTTACTCATTCTATTCTACAATTATGGAGTAAACTTTAAATAGATTTATAAATTATTTATAAATAATAAATTATAAACAATTTATTTATAAATCTAACGACGTCTATGAGAGCGTTTTTTGTGACGACGGGTTTTCTTTTTCATATTTTTACATATAGGACATTTACAAGTTGCTTTATGACCATTTGAACGGCGTCTCTTACGGGTTCCTCCTACTATATTTGGTCCTCGTTCACCTTTTTCAGCAGCATCTAACTCATCATATTCATCAGGTTGTGCTTCAACTTCTTTTTTAGCAGGCGTTTCAACTGGGTTTGAAGAAGACTCATTAACACCTTTAACAAATCCTTCTTCAATATCGCCCATTTGATTCTCAATATCAGGCTCATCACCTCCTTTTTTACCCTTCTTTTTCATATTTTTACAAATTGGGCAACCACAAGTTGCTTTATGTCCATTTGATTTTTTTCCACGTTTTCCTCCTGTAATAGCAAGATCATTCTTTGATTCTTCATCATCATAAGGTTTCTCATCTCCACCTTTTTTAGCATTTTTCATATTTTTACATATAGGGCAAGAGCAATTTGGTTTGTGTCCATTTTTCTTTTTAGAGCCACCCATTAATTTAAGTTTTTCTTTTTCAGCATCTTCTTCATAACCACCTCTTTTTGCCTTGTTTTTCATATTTTCACAAATATGACAAGAGCAATTTGCTTTATGACCATTTTTCCTTTTTGCTCCACCTAATTGAGCAATTGGTGCGCTAGATTTATAATCATCATTCATTTATATTATTGATATAAATTAAGTTTTTCAAAAAAAAGTAAATTAAAAATTTTTTTGAAAATATTTGCTAAAATATTTATTTATTTATTCTTGTTTTTTAGTGCGAACTTTCTTTGGTTTCTCCTTTCTGTCAACCATAGACCAATCATTTTTATCTCCATCTCTGGGTTTTTCATGACTTCTAGGTCGTTCATCTCGAGCTCTTTGTTGTCTAGGCATTCTAGGAGTTTCGTCTTCAACAACAGGAACTGACGAATCCTTAGTATTTTTATAAACATTTCTAGCAAGTTTAAATTCGTGTCTGGTTTCACACATCAATTTTCCACCCTTAATTCCATGAACATCAACTGCTTGCCATTCGTGAACACCAGAACTAGTCTTGGAAATACCGAAATCAACATATTCTCCTTGAACTAGATATTTGTATTGTTGATTCTCAACTTGAATAGTAGAATGGTGAACAAAAATATCAGAACCTGAACGAGAACCGTCTGTAACAGTAATAAACCCATATCCAGCTTTGTTATTGAACCACTTAACACGTCCAGTTAGTTGTTCAGAGGCACTATGTGTAAGATCGTTAGTAGATGACATATTTATAATACAATATATCATGTTATCTTTATATAGTTTAATTTAAATATATTTATGCTTTGTAAATTTAATTTTTTTGTGTTATATAGTATATATGTGTTAATACAAATCTTTCTAAATCTGAAGTTTTTGTAACATCTACATCATTTATATCTATTTTTGAAAAATCATAAAGTTCAATGTTATTATAAGAGATATATTCAAAAACTGGTATTAAATTAATGGTTTCTGGTTCTGGTAATTTTTTTAAATTCACGTTATAATCAATTGACATTTTTCTTACATAATTAAATATAACTAATAAAATCATCTTTAATCTTTTATCATTTTGTTTTTCAGCCTTTTTATTAATCATTTTAAAAACATTAAAAATAGACTCTATAAATTCAGGCATTTTATCAAAATCTCTTCCATTTGCTTTTGACATTTTAATATATACAATAGTTTTTTTTAATTCGTTTTTTTAAACGATTCTATTTCTCTTGTAAAATTGTCTATAATAAAATTATAATTTGGGGTTTCTTCATATTTAAGACTTCTAACATACTTGATATAGTTTACTAATATTTGTGGTAATTTACTATTAATAACTATATCTTGTTTTAAATTTTTTATAATATCAATATTTTCTGATACCATTTCCTGCCAAGGTAATGTTCCTAAATAAAAAAATGCTAACATATATCCTAATGATTCCATATCATCTCTTCTACTCAATTCAATACAATTATGTGCATTTATGCTACAATAAGTTAAACTTCCTATTAAATTATTCGTTTTTTTTATTGGTTTATGTTTATCATTGGTAATATATGACCTACATAATCCAAAATCTATGATATATATACTTTTCCATTGATTATTTAACCCTAATAAAAAATTATCTGGTTTTATATCTCTGTGTACTAATCCTTTATCATGAATTGTTTTTAGAAGAAGAACAATTTTTATTCCTATTTGTAATACGCTAGTTAGAGAGAAAGTAGAATTATTTTTAATTGATTGTAAAGAATGACCTAATAAATTTATAACCATATAATAATTTGTTTCATCTTTTCCAAACCATTTCACAAACGGAACTCCTTGTACATTATTTAAGTATTGATAAATTATTGACTCATTTTTAAGTAATTTCATATCGTGTTCAATAGACTCTACTTTTATTGCAACAAGTTCTCTCGTTCTTATATTTTCACCTTTGTAAATTAAACCAAATGTTCCTTCACCTATTTTTTCAAGCATCTTATATTTTTTATTTATAAGTTTCATTATAAATAAAATATAAAAGTATTTAAATAATATTCATATTAAAATTATTACACAGTGAAAATATAAATAGTAAAAACATGTGTCATTATTAATACTAGTTGTTGGATTATCATTGTTAATTTACCATAAAAATTTATAGGATATACGTCTGTTAATCCTACACCTGATTGAATAGTTGTACTTAAAAAAATATAATCTAATATAGTAAATTTTTCTTTAACAGGTGGCTTAAAATTATCTCTAAAATAATAATACAGACATGCAAAGACAAAAATACATAATATATGAAATAAAACTGTTCTAATAACTATCTTCATTTATATAATACAAATTTATTAATTTATTTAAAATTTTATACATAGAGCGATTGATTTGTCACTACATATTTTAAAGTCATATTTTGTATTTCTTTTAATTTGCTCAAAAATTCTATATTTCCTGTGATCTCTGCAATTTTTTCTATTTCACAAGAAATGTTATTAATTTTCAAAAGAGCTTTTACAAATTCGCCTAAAAAAATGTGTTTTTCTTCATTTAATTCTTGTAAAATTGATTTACAAGATTCTACATCTTGACAATCACACCATTTTTCCATATAATTTAACAAATCATAATGAATATTATAGTCAAATCCTGTGTTTATTTTAAGAGAAGTCTCTTTAATAGAATATGTTTCATACATTTTAGTAATATCGTTAACGATTTTTTGTAAATCTGTATCATCAGTTTTTGGCGAATAATCCTTAAAATCATCTTGAACTGAAATGTTTGTAAAAATACTAAACAACGATATTAATTGCTTAGAAGATAAATGATCTATTTGTTTATCCTCTAAAATCTTAGAAAATACTAGACAATGAACTTCTCTTAATTGAGAGGCAATTTTACCTTTCAAAGAAAGTTTTAATGTAGATTCATCTGAATAATCACCATCTACAAAGCCTTCATCTTTTAATAATTCTAGAACAGTATAAACTCCTGATTTAATATATGTATTTAGACTGTCAAGTTGTCTTTGTAAGTTAGTTAATTCATCTTCTTTTATAGACATTTTTTGATATGTAATTTTATCTTGATCTATAAACTTATTGTTATCGCGTATGTTTTGAATTTGTCTCTCCATTTCTTTACGTTTTTTATTTACCGCAAATTTTACATTCTTCTCCAATTCAATATATTGGCGAATGTCTTCAGATGACGTCCTTAAATTAGATGTATATATTTTCAT
>Ga0102811_1001256_pt1 | contig 12050 bp, 4 predicted proteins | sample ColrivemetaGS705_FD_84507 | JGI IMG/M metagenome (GOLD analysis project Ga0102811, IMG submission 84507) | Estuarine microbial communities from the Columbia River estuary - Flood tide ETM metaG S.705 | ecosystem: Environmental > Aquatic > Marine > Intertidal zone > Estuary | place: USA: Columbia... | reverse complement strand
ATCCTTAGCTGAAGATACTGTATTAATATCGTTTCCAAAGAAACTATAGTCTCCGTACCTGTCAAACTTTACGTCTTTATTTATTACTTGTCCCATATTATATTGCCGATAAAACTATTGAAGCTGTTGATAGCATCGCACCAAGATTTTTTATTGGTGGATCAATTATAAACGTAGGCATTGGAGTAACTAAGGTAGATGGTATGCCTAGGAATAGTAGTGGATTAAATTTAAATATTCCACCAAATCGCATGCTTGTAAAAGGTGAGGAGAATGATATTGGGCCCTGAACAAAGTTTCCGCCTTGTTCATCTACCACTAGAGACATTGGTCCTGATGCAATTCTTATATTAGTATCAGAAAACTCTGCATGACTTAATGAATTTATTGATGACTTTATTACTTTCATTTACCCGAAAACACCTTTGCATGATAGTAGCACGTTTTAGTTCTTAGCTTAGTTCCTGGAACATTAGTTGATATAGATGCAGTGTCACTAATATCTTTAGTTCCTTTCTGATCTTGCTCTGTTTGATCAACCCAGGTAGATGTTCCAGCGCTTGTTAATCTAAAGCCTTTTGGCTTAACACTACCATATGTTGATTCTGAAATGGTTGCTATTTGCTTATCAGTAAGATTATACTCTTTCTTAAGAAAGCTTTTAGAGGCATCTGATTTTAAACTTCTACTTGGATCTGCCATCCTTGCATTATATATCTGTTCTTTAGTTATTATACTAGGATCTAGATCACTTTGCTCCTTAAGAATGCAGCCTGATGGATGTCCAGCAACCATTTTAATTAAGACTCTTCTACCTATGTATGTGTCTGGATCAATTATAGACTGACTAAGATCTACATCTGATGGGATCTTTAATTCAGTAAGTGTTACTTCATCTTCACTAAGATTAGCTTCATTGCCAAATAGTGTACCATCAACCTTGATGGCATTGCCATTACTATCAACACCATCTACATTAGGTCTTCTAACTATTACAAATAACTTATTACCTTCTGATGATACAGACTCTATTATACCTTCCTCATAGGAAGGTTGAAAGTATCTAATCTTTGCAATTTCTTCTTGCATAATTGATTTCATAAACTATATCCTATCATTACTAGATGTCATAAACCTACTGATGACTGCTATGTTTTCTGCCGTACCTTTAATCTCTTCTCCTACTGACTCAAAGTATGAGTTTTCTTTAAATCCATTTATACCACCTAGGTATGGCATACCTTTTAATTGTAAGGGGTATATTCTTACTGGCTGTCTAGTTGATTCTATTTCCTCTAGCTTTGCAGTAAACAATCCTATTACAAGTCCTATGGCCCAACCAATAGGGCCTGCCATTCTTGCTAAACCTATTCCTAGTCTAGCAGCTGTGGTAGCAGTATTTATAGCGGTAACACCTAGTAGTGCAACTCTGCTTGTACCAAAGGTTGCGGTTAATGCACCAGTAGCTTTTGTAGTTAAACTTGCAGCAGCAGCACCTCCCCTTAATGCAAGGTCTGCAGCCTTAAATACTCCGTTTGTTAGAAACTTTCTCATCTTATCACTCTTAGAAAGTAGAGAATATGCAGTACTCATTGTCACTGCTGTAAGACCTGCAGTAGTAGCTGTTGATAAAGCTGCCCCCACCGTATTCTGATAGTTTGTATCTACAGTACCTGGGCCGAACTCTTTACCTAAAATGTCATTAGATATATTTAGCATTAGCATAGACCTTAAGTATGTTGGGTCTGATTGGAATGATACTTCTGTTCTAACCTTTATCTCATCAACGGCCCTACCTGCTGCTATGAATAATGTACTAAATAACTTAGAGTAATCAAAATGAGCAGACTCACAATATAGGCCAGGAGTTATTTTAGTAACATATCCACCGTTAAGAGAGAACTCGTGTACACATTCTCTTATCTTAACTATACCTCTTAAAGATCTATACTCGTCATACAGACCAGCATAGTCTCCAGCTTTAATATTTGGATTACCTATTACACATATCGTACCATCATACATCTTCTCTGCTTCTCTTCTTAGTCCTACTGATCCATACTTGTATGCCATATACTTACCATGTATACCAAGCATTGAAAACTCTCCTCGCCTATGAGCTGAAGGTTTTAGATTATCATCTATCTTCATTTCATAATAGTCGAAGTCTCCATCTTCTATTTTACTTTGATCACCATAATATTGAACATTGAGTACTGTATTAAAATTGTCTGTTACTCTTAGGTTGTTTTCAATTATGTTATGGTCTGATGAGAATATATGAAAGTCACAAACTGGCTTAAATCTTTTACTTCTTAACTTTTTATAAAGTGTATTTTTATTCTGTGGACCAAATATATTTCTTAAGGTAGATGACTCAGCCATTATCCCATTGGCTAAATCCCTATAGATATATAGCTGCTCTTTAATTCCAAAGAAGTATGAATGTCTATCTCCATATAGTACTGGCTTTGATAGTGTACCTGGATGTCTGTACTCCATCTGCTTAAGCATATTCCATGGGGTACTTCTATATATAGGGAAATCGTAGGCTGCTTGTCTTCCTCCAAATATGTCGAATACTCCTGTTATGTTTGATTTAAATGTGTCTAACTTTAATGACTCACTAAATATGTTTGAGAACAGTCTTGTCTTAGCGCTATATGCAAACAGCCCAAATGGACTAATTGAACCTAGTGATCTAGCTTCTGGGTCTGGGCCAGCCTGAAAAGGTAGATGCCATTTCATCGTACCGAAATGCTCTATTTCACTTGAGTATAATGCACTTGCTATAATTGAGTCAGTGTCTGCACTCATAAAAAAGTTATCATCGGATGGATCATCACCATGTTCATATGCTATTAACTCTCTACCAAAACCTTCAGCTTCAACTGTTAGCGTAGCCTCTCCACCTACCTGAGTTATTACACCATTAAAGATGGTCTCAAGCTCATTTGGATTGTTACCATAACCTGCCTTAACATGTAGTCTATTCCCAGGTCTTATTCTTATCTCGTTAACTGGGAACCTATTCTCACCAGTAGTGTTACTCAGTTCTGGATTCTTATTATCTTTATCTGCATTAAATGCAACATGATCATCGGTATATACTGATCCAGGGTTGGCTATACTCATCTGTAGAACATCTACTGGATTATCATCAGAGTTTGTTCCAACTCTCAGTTCAGATATTCCCTTAATCTCATAGTATGTATGCTTTCTTAATGATAAGGAATTTTTTAATTCTGTCTCATCTCCATCAACAAGAAAAACCTTCATTGCTGGGAATGCAAGATTTAATCCATGCTCATATGAGTAAGCCATTCTCTTTGAATGAAATAAATTTAAGTCCTTGTCTCCGAATGGATCTACCTCTTCTTCTGTCTCCGACTTAAATACGTCTTTAAATGTATTACCTTCTTGCTCATCTATCTCAACACGTCCTGACATAAACATTGAAGCGCTCAGCTTTGATTTACTCATGTCAGAGTTATTAAGATCGGGTGTTACATTCTTAAGGCTAAGCCCGACCTCTTCTCCGCCATTGCTAGCAGTTTTCTGAATGGCTTTACCTATGTCCTCTATTGTAAAGTCAATAGTATCTATTTGATCTTTCATTAGGCTGGCGTTCATGTATCGCTCTTGTCTTATAAAAAAGAATGGAGGTATGTCTCTTGGGTCCTCAAACCCATACTCCTTAAGTGCTCCAGCATTAACTCCTAATCTATTGCCTATATACAGGTCATCAATAGCCTCACCATTAAAGTCTTCTACTATATTATTGTAGTTATTTTGTATTAGATCTACATACTTAACTGCTTGTGAACAGAACTTATTGCCGGCGTCAGCCATTCTCAGTATCTTATAGAACACTTGCTCCAAGGACCTATCTATCTTAAGTAAGTCATCACCTCGAAATCTACCAGTTGGATTAAGTCTTTCATCTAGTAGTCTAGTAGAGTTCCTAAAGTCTAATGGGTCTATCTGAGACATTGATCTCTGGAATGCATCTATTCTACTGCTTCTATCACGAGTGGTCCTTGCCCCTCTTCTTGTTTGTACTGTTGGGAACCTACTGTCGAATTCTGTCTTGGCCATTTCTTTTTCTTTACGGACAAGCTGTTGATTTAGATCTAGTAGAACATTGTATAACTGTTCAGCTTCTGAGTCGTAAATAAAGTCTCCTACTGCAGTGATACCAAATGTAGTTACTGCAAGAAAAGTATCTGCCTTCTCTTGTGCGGTTAATGATTTGTACCATTTTGTCTTTATAAACTCATCAGTAATGCTTTTAATAACCCGTATCATTATTGATGCTTGTATATCAACTTCTTTAGTTCCAGCGTTAGTGTACTTACTTCTATCCATAAGCTTTCTTACGTCTGATTCTTTTAATGAGTATGCATATACATCCTTACCTTGATCGTATGCTGATGCCTGTATTGATTCTGAGTCTACTGCAAAGCCAAATGAAGGAAGTATAGATGTCAGTAAGCAGTCTACCTTTAATACATTATATGCATCGTATGCTCTGTTCTGCATATAGTTAACATCTATTTTAGATGTTGCATACTTCATAAATGTCACTGGACTTGTTGTGTCTGAATCCTTTTGATATGAACCAGTAGAATCAAGGCAGAAGTTTACCTGATATCTAGATGGACCTTTACCCATGTATTGTAATACCGGTAAGCTCCAACCAGTTAATCTATGTACTGCAAAGTTATTAGACTTACTTACACTTATAACTTCTACTACTCTATTCGTTTCATTTAGATTCACCTTATTATTATCATTAACTAAGGAGTTCCACCTAACCCATATGCTCATCTTATCCGAAGGGGTCTCTTTACTACCTTCAGCTATATTAGTGATACCACCAGGTGAAGTTACTATAATTTCTTCGAAGTCTGAATCTTCTGGAGGTTTTTCTGCTAGGATATCCGGATATCTTATGGCGAAGAATGAATTAGGCTTTTCACTTGAACCGTATTCATTAACCTTAGAGAGTCTTTCTCTGATTTCTGGACCAAAATAAGATGCGAACATTTTAGATTGGAAAGGTGTCGATACACTTACTGGCACATACTCGATCTCTTCTTTAGCGCCACCGGTTAGAGTTTTACTTCTCTTCTTTCTCTCAGACACATCATAAAAACCAAACCCAGCGCAGAATGGAATGTAATTAAAATGTATTAGATTAAGGTTAACTATTACCACGCCTTCTCTATTTGTTGTCTGGGTGAATGAATATTCCTGTATGCCAAATATCTGAAAACCATTAGTTGCCTTATAGCTATTACCTATATAGGTCGACAGTCTATCTGATTCAATGAATGCAAATGGATACATATCAACCTGTGTTGCTAGGGTGACTAATCTTTCTACTTCAGTTGAATCTGATAGATCGAATGACAATGATATGTTATAAGAAGTTCTTGGGAATATACTTTTAGATGTGTATGTTGCATCATCTCTTATAAATTGTGCAGTCTTCAGGTTCCTATGTTGGATGACACTTATGTCATCTGGATTAACCTTTAGTTTTATATTGTTGATAATGAACTCTTCACTCATTAAAGTATCCCTGACCTATCCGTTATATTTATTTGTGCATTAGTAACCATATCACCATAGAGAACTCTATTTAGATTATTTCTCTGGACATTTTCTGCACTTGACTTAACAGAGGCTACAGCGTTGTAGTTGTCACCTTCTGTTTTATACTTCCTAGTATAAGCCTTTCTATCTCTTAGTGGCTCTAGTGGCCTTGGGCCACCACCAGTTGTTGGCTGTGTTGATGAATGTTGTTCTGGAGCTCTAGTCCCAGAGAGCATAGCTATGGCTCCTAGTCCTAATGCGGCTGGCAATAACTTACTCTTATTCTTAGATGCAAAATCAACTATCCCCGACTTAACCTCATTATATACAGTTTTACTCTTATGGGCTAGGTTTTCCATAGCATCTTCAGATTCGATGGTTTCCGATAATGGACCAACTCCACCACCTTCCATTGTTGCAGTCTTTATTGCATCAACCATCTTCCTTATACCAGGTCTATCTTTGTCATAAACCTCTCCAGATATATCCATTAAAGACCAATTAGTTGATAGTTGCTTCTTGGTAGAGCTATTTGCATATGAGTTAATTAAATCTTCTCTCATTTGAGTATACTTACTAATAAGTTTATTATCACCAGAACCCATTATCTTACCTCCAAGTGATTCATCTAAGAATCCCCTTAAGCTATTTCTGAATCCTTCATCTCCTCCATCTTTAGCTAGCCACTTATTTTGAGCTTCTAGTAATCCCTCGATGACTCCGTTTGGTTTCTCAAGAAACTTTAGTGTGTCTCTATGTTTAGACTTAAGCATATTTTCTGACAACGAGTGAGCTAGCTCTCTTGCCTGTATCTTTCTTTCTTCACTAAGACTGGAGTTGTTTATGGCCTCCTGAAAGTCTACTGATATTCCTGTGGCTAAAGGTGCTATTGGTTTTCTATATCTACCCTTTAAGCCAGCGGCAGTATTATAGGCCCTAAGTTCATCTGGTGACTTTCCAACCATTGATACAGCCTTCTTCTCTGATCCTTTAGGACTAAGCTCTTTTACTACATCACTTATCTCCGATAGGGCCCTTACGACTCTTGAATTATTAGCCTTTAGTCTAGCCATTTTTTCTGGACTCATACCCTTTATAGGTAGAACTCTTATTGGGTCACCATCAAAATCCATAGCTGCATTTATTGACATGAATGCTTTTTTTTCATTTGCCATGTTTGCAAAATGTATTGAATCTTTACCACCCCTAATTGAATCGTCAATTAACATCTCAGATGCAATTGATGTACCTGGACCCTGTACTGGCTCTCTTGATGTTTGGTTCATAAACGGTAAGCCATTGGCAAGCATAATTTTACTTATACCTTTTACTCCTTTCTTGTTAACATCTTCAATAGTAAAATCTTGGCCTTCTATCATACCTGCATCCTTAAGAAAATTTAATGCATTATTCCTACTCATAAAGTGTGCTGAGTTTGCATTACCTCCAACCAGATCTACATATCTCTGTGCCATACCACCTGCTGGTTTAGCCCATTGTATTTTAGATCCTATCGCTTCTAGTTTAGTTGCTTTCTTCGCAAGCCTAGGTCCAATCTTTTGATAGGTCTTAGATAAGTCTTCGGCAGCCTTATTGTATTGCTCCCTTAACGGTCTTACTAGATCTTCATGTTTACCAGATGCATCTCTTAGACTTAAGTCAGCTACCATTAGCGCAGCACGCTTCTTGTCTAGAGTCTTAACAACATCTTCTCCACCTATATTTAAGGTACCAGCATAACCAGTATCTGCTAATGCAATAGGTATAGACTTCATTCCTAATATTTCTTCTGATAGATTATATGTGGCGTGTTGCTTTCCTGGTTGTAATTTTGCCCCAGCCTTCTCTAGTATGCCAGCTCTAAGACTAGTATCTTTATTTAATATATCTGATAAAGAATTTGGTGACTTTAGTTTATTAGGATCTATGCTTCCTGATTCTGTAGAGTCAATCAGCATCTGGACTTCCATTACTGCTGCCTGATTTACCTTACCCATGCTCCTGATATCTTCTTTACTTAATCCATCCATCATAAGCTTTGATTGTTCAAGCCAAGATATGGAACCAGTATTGCCTGCACCACTTATTGCTGGACCAACATTGGCTGTAACTGTAGTATTGGAGAATACATTCTTATCTTTATATGCTTCAGATATTATATTCTTAAGTGTAGGCATATTTATTTGTGCACCAGGAGAGCTCATAGCACCCTTTATAGCCTCTAGTTGAGCTAACCTATCTACTTGTCCAGTTCTAGTTAAGTGCTCACCAGCGGTCTGCCAGACGTCTGCATTACCTTTATTATCAGTTACTGCCATCATAAGTCTAGCTATGTTAGCTTTCTCATTTCTACTATTAGATGCCATAAATTCTTTAACGTAATTGTCTTGACCTATGCCACCATATTTCTTTGCAAAATCATTGTCATTATATCTACCTGCAAGTATTTCTTGTATGTCTCCTAAGCCAGAATCTTCTGCACGAGATATCATAAATGACTTACCTACAAGGTCATACTTTTTCATGTAGCTATCGTATCCCTTCTCTAGATGCTTATCTAGATCATCAAATAGCATGCTCTTTCCTAAGAAAGAAACCTTGCTGCCATCCTTATTTAGTCTTAACTTACCTTCTGACTCAAGTGCTGACATAATCGCTATCTTGCTAAATGTTCTCTCATCTACAACTGTGCCACCTGACTTGGATGCTGTGCCGAATACCTTAACGATATCATTTTCTCCTGGCATGTAGATTCCTTTACCAGACAACTCTATTCCTTCAGGTGTATTCTTAATGCTATCTATGTATGCGAATGAATGCTGCTTACCAAGCTTGAGTGGAGCACCATCTCCATCATAACCATATATTCCCTGATCAAGTTTAAAGCCTTCACCACTATCTATTAATTCCTTTATGCTAGCAAAGTCTAGTGTAGTATTAAACTTAGGTGCTTCTGCGGACCCTAGGTTTGGTATAACTGTCTTAATAGCTTCTGTGCCTGCAAGAGATGATGCATACTTTTCATTATATAAAGAATAACCATCACCAAGTGTTACATCAGATCCATATAGCATACTTGATATCTTTCCAATATCAGAAGATGCATCTATGCGATAACCCTGTACCGAACTATCTAATAGGTCTTTAGCCCCCTTCTGTCCCCTAGCTGCCTGTGCCTTTATGTATTCAGACTTCATTATATTCTCACCGAAGTCACCATCGTCTAATGGTAGTTGTCCTCTAAAGTTTACTCTAGATGCACCGGCCTCTTCTGTAGGGAATGCACCTATACTCCAGTTACCTGCTGCTTCTGGAGAAATGACTTGTGTTACTGAGTTTATTGACATACGTTCATATGCATCATACTTTGCATCCTGAGCTAGCTTACCAACTATCTTAGATGCCTCTGATGCTTTAGAAGTGCCCTCGCCTACTGTTGTTAGTTTTCTAAATATCAACTCATTGTCACTATTAAAATCAAGTGCCATACCTAATTCAATTGTGCTACTTTTTATCCTACCTAGTGCACTTGACTTATCTCCAGTACTTAATGCATCCTCACCAACATATTCTGTAAACTTATCTAGCATACTCTTAGTTTGTTTTAATGATGTTATATCTTTTCTACCTTGATACATCAGTATTTCTTCTGGATCAGATCCTCTTAATACATCTTCATGAGTCACCTTCTTTCCATTCATTTCTCTTCCATCTAAATATAGTCTACCCATAGCATTAAATTGCTTAGACACAACCTTAGTGTTTCCACTATATGAGTATCTTAATCCATCCTCACTATATCCAGTTAGGGGATATCTTACACGATCACTACCATCAGATGCTGTCAATCCATACTGATCAAGAGTTAGATCATGGTGCCCCATCGCACCAACTAGAATCCTAGCTTTCTCTTCTGCTCTTTCTTTTGTATGCCCTAGTATCGTTGAGTAATGATTAGATATAATGTCTAGCTTATTTCTCTCAGACCTACCAGCGGGAATATTAATAGGTGACATCCTTTGAGATGGGGAACCTATACTTGAAAGGTCTTGTTCACCTACAATCTTCTGTGAAAAGCCAGACGCTTGAGATATGCTTCTTAGCTGCTCTTCAGTTAATGTACCTGACTTAACCATGTCTCTAATATTCATTGCATTTATTTCAGAACCAACACTATACTTACCATAAATAGTAGACACGTACTCATCAGGGTCTCCTAGGCCAGCACCTACAAATAGATTATGATTAAGTATTTCCGTTAATGAATTTGCTCTATCTGTATATTCAATACCAGCATAGCCCTTCTTGAAGCTATCCGATGCCCTTTTTCTTAATCCTTCTATTTTAGATAATCTGTTATCCAGATTTTCCATAGTCTTATTCATTAAGTCTGAATAGCTATCTGTAGCATCTACCTTATACTTTAGAGAGGTACTCTTATTCTTAAGATTAAACTTAGGTAGGTTGTCATACACCGAATAGTAGCCTGCTGCGCCACCTATTGCAGCACCTGCCATATCTGTTCCATAGCTATCATCGCCTGTCTGAGAATAGGCTCCTATGCTTGCACCTATTCCTCCACCTATTAATTTTGGATTAATCATATTACTTCTCTACGTTTAAAGTTATTCCAGATTCTTGTCCCTGACGTATCTCTAAGTCTTTGATTTCGAACCCTTCTTCATATAGCATTTGTGCTATGCTTTCCTTAAGATTATGCTTTTCTTTTAAAGCATCCTTTATATCTTTTATTTGAGAAACCACCTGTTCCTCTTGTAGTACTGCAATCATTCTAGATAACCTTTCTTTGTCAGATTTCCAGAAGCCAAAATCATGTATGTCTTCATCACCTAAGGTTAGTGTTCTAAGCTTAATATCTTCTAAGTCTATCCTTGGGTCCCATCCAACAAAGTCTTCATCAGGCATACCTGTAACTTCAGATATAAACTCTTCTGCCTGCTTGTCTGCTATATGCTCCTTGAATGTTCCGTTCTTATTTGATGATCTATAATTATTATATTCATCTTGGTTCTCTTCTCTAAGTATATCATCTTCAAGTTGTGCTTGCTTCTTAAGTGCCTCATTAACATTCTCGCCTTTTGCGGATGCTCTTTCTGCCGTGTCTTTCCTGTTCCATATGGTTTGATATATTCCAGAGATATCATCTGGTAGCATCTTAAGTATCTCACCTCTATCTTCTGTATCAGCATTTACAAATGCTGCAAAGTAGGGTTTCTCATTTGTTGGTAGCGCAATATAAGATCTGAGTAATTCTCTCTCAGAGTCTATATTAGACGCCAATGACCCATGAACTGTTTTTTCATATGCAGACTTATGTGTTCTTGCTTGCTTGAAGTCTCCAGCATTAGTAGCTTCATTATATAGCCTTCTCTGCTTAACATATTCAAGCTTATCAAAGTACTGTTCAACGCCACGCTTTTCGATAATATCTTCAGGAACATATGAATCATCAAACTTAGATATAGTAGTATCAATAGCAGGCTCTATGAAGTGCTCGATAGGTTTATTCCACAGTGCTAGGTCAGATCCATATAGCTGAGTTTTCTCATAGTCCTCTATGGCTGTTCTCTGATGTAAAAGTTTACCTGCTGGTCTGAAGAACGTTAGGTACTCTGCTGGTGTTTCAGCATTATGAGTTACTCCTTCCCAGTATGAATTAAGCGCCTTACCTACTGCAGAAACATTCTTTAACTGTTCATCAGTCTTATACTCATGGAACTTCTTAGTCTGACCTCTTTCTGTCTCCTGATCTCTGATAACAGAAAGCATTCCTGTTTCATGCTTAGTTAATGTTCCTGCCTCTTCTCTGCTGTCTATTCTATTCTTTACATCGTAGTAGGCATCTGAACCTAGTGCAACATCGGAAAGAATCTTTAGCTTGAATATGTCTGGATAATCTTCTGGATTAAATCCCTCTAGCTCTTTATGTATTGCCTGATATCCTGCGCCAGGTAATCTGAATACACCATTCTCTAATTTTGTATATGGATCACCAGTACTAAAGTTAAGATAGTAGTTACTTTCATCTCCAGGTAGCCATGATGGCATGCTATTCTTTAATGGATTAACTCTATCATATACACTACCAGATGATGTTGGTAAGAATCTACGCTGTGCCTCTGTCATGCCAAACATACCACCCAAGTTCATATCCTTGAATGCTCTAGCACTATTTGTAGCCTCACCTGATCTAGATAGTTGTGGAGCAAGTATCCCATCCATATCCATATCATCTTGCATAAGGCCTAAGGCCCAACCCTTAAGACCCATGAAGTCTTTCAGTGCACCGAATGACCAGCTACCAGCTTCTTCTAGTGGATTGTATTGTGCAGATGGTGGAGGCAGCATCATGCCGTCAGCTATGAGTGAGGCATCTCTCTCACTTACTGGTACAGTAAAGTTATAAGTCTTTGTTTCTATTGCATTAT
>Ga0102811_1001248_pt1 | contig 12084 bp, 10 predicted proteins | sample ColrivemetaGS705_FD_84507 | JGI IMG/M metagenome (GOLD analysis project Ga0102811, IMG submission 84507) | Estuarine microbial communities from the Columbia River estuary - Flood tide ETM metaG S.705 | ecosystem: Environmental > Aquatic > Marine > Intertidal zone > Estuary | place: USA: Columbia... | reverse complement strand
TGGAAATGGAAAAAGTGCCCCAAGCCGGTTTTAATATCAAAGGATTGTGGATTTCTGGTATTCAGCGTAAACTAACTTTGAGAAATTTAACTTTTCCTTTTAAGGTTATTAGTAGCCTTTGGAATGCTCGTAAAATCATAAAATCTTTTAGGCCTAATGTGGCTATAGGCACTGGTGGTTTCGCGAGTGGACCATTATTAAAAGTAGCTGCTTCAAATAATATTCCAACATTAATTCAAGAACAAAATTCTTATCCTGGAATTACAAATAAACTGTTGTCAAGAAAAGCTAAAAAGATATGTGTAGCTTATGATGGTTTAGAGCGGTTTTTTCCAGTAGGGAAAATTATTAAAACAGGTAACCCTGTACGCCAAGGCTTGTTAGATATTGAAACTAAAACGGTAGAAGCTAAGAATTTTTTCGATCTCAAGCATGCTAAGTATACACTTTTGGTTATAGGTGGTAGTCTTGGTTCTAGAAGGATAAATCAATTGATAGAAAAAGAATTAGATTTCCTTGACACCCAGAATATTCAAATTATATGGCAGTGTGGTAAACTGTATTATCAGCAATATAAAATCTATAACAACACGAATAATGTACAAGTGTTTGAGTTTATAAACAATATGGATTTTGCTTATGCGGCGGCAGATATAGTAATTTCTAGAGCAGGTGCAAGTTCAGTTTCAGAGCTATGTATTGTAGGTAAGCCTGTGATTTTTATTCCATCTCCAAATGTTGCGGAAGATCATCAGACTAAAAATGCCATGTCTGTTGTAAATCAAGATGCAGCTATGATAATTAAAGAAGAAGATTTAGATGCAGATTTTGAAAATAAGTTTTCACAGCTTGTGGCTTCGCCAGAAAAACAAAAAGAACTAGGGGGTAATATAAAAAAACTAGCATTAGTAAATGCGACAAAGGATATAGCAGACGAAGTAGAAAAACTTCTGAAAGAAAGTTAATGAATTTAAAAGACATACATAACATCTTTTTTATTGGCATTGGTGGCATAGGCATGAGTGCTTTGGCGCGTTATTTTCATGCGAATGATAAAAATGTAGCAGGTTACGATAAAACCCAAACAGAAATTACTGATGGTTTGCAAGATTTAGGTATTGAAGTTCATTTTAAAGATGCTATTGAAAATATTAAACCTGTATTTCAAAATATTGAAAACACATTAGTGGTTTATACTCCCGCTGTTCCAGCGGATAATGAGGAGTTGGGTTATTTTAAAAATCATGGATTTAATGTTTTAAAACGTGCTCAAACTTTAGGTTTAATTACTCAGAACACCTTTTGTTTAGCGGTAGCCGGAACTCATGGAAAAACGACAACAACAAGTATTTTAGGGCATTTAATGAATGTGTGTAATGTGCCATTAACTGCTTTTTTGGGTGGTATTAGTGAGAATTATAATTCTAATTTGATTTTAAATGGAACAGAAGTTTCGGTAGTTGAGGCCGATGAGTTTGATCGTTCATTCTTAACATTATCACCAGACTTAGCGTGTATTACATCCATGGATGCCGATCATTTAGATGTTTATGGTGATGCTTCAGAGTTAGAGAAATCATTCGTAGACTTTTCAAGAAATATAAAGCCTAATGGAAAATTATTTGTTAGAAACGGATTGCCATTAAAAGGTATTACTTATGGTATTGAAGATGATTCAGATTATACCATTCAAAATATAAAAATAGAAAATGGTGCTTATGTTTTTGATGTTATAACACCAAAAACGGTACTTAAAGATTTACAATTTAACCTACCTGGTAGACATAATCTGTCGAATGCATTAATAGCTTTGGCGATGGCTGTAGAATATGGTTGCCCACACCAACAGCTCGCTAAAGCTTTAGCATCTTACAAAGGGGTTAAGCGTAGATTTACATATCATATAAAAACGGATGATTTTGTTTTTATTGACGACTATGCACATCATCCTGAAGAGATAAATGCAGTGCATCAGGCGGTAAGAGAAATGTATCCAAATAAAAAAGTATTAGCTATTTTTCAGCCACATTTATATACTAGAACAAAAGATTTTGTAGATGATTTTGCAAAGAGTTTGTCGCAATTTGACGAATTAATGTTATTAGATATTTATCCTGCTAGAGAGTTGCCAATTGAAGGTGTTACCTCGTCTTGGTTATTAGATAAAGTAAATAATAAAAATAAGCAGTTAGTTACTAAAACAGAATTAATGTCTAAAATACATGAAAGTAGTGCTCAAGTTATTTTAACTATTGGCGCTGGCGATATAGGAGAAGAAGTAAAACATATTAAAAAAGAATTTAGTGTTGCGAGTTAATTGGAATTATATTAAGCTAATTGTTTTGTTAGGCGTGGTGGTCTTTTTGTTTGCATTTGCTTCCGGTAGAAATGCTAATAGAAACATATCTAAGCCTCATGTAAAATTCATTGGAGAAAACAATCTTCTTATAACTAATGAAACTGTTAGTAAATTGTTAATACAAAATTATGGGGGTGTTAAAAACGTGCCTAAAGAAACTTTAGTTTTGAATGAATTAGAAAAAGCCCTCAAATCTAATCCAATGATAAAAACGGCAGAAGTGTATGTCGCTGTTAACGGAAAGCTTAACGCTGAAATAGAACAAAAAACACCTATTGCAAGGGTCAGTACAAATGCGTCTTATTACATTGACGATGAAGGTTCATCCATGCCGTTGTCAAAAAATTATTCGGCAAGAGTACCATTGGTTACGGGTTATGTTGAAAAAAATAATTTGAAAAAGGTCTTTAAAATAGCGCGTAAAATTAACAAGGATGAATTTTTGAAAAAACATGTTTTTGAGATCCATCAAGATATTAATATGAACCTCTATTTAAGGCTTAGAAAGTGTGATTTTATTGTGCAATTAGGTGATGGGGAGTTCTTGGATAAAAAAATCAACAACTTAAAAGCATTTTATAAACAAAATCAAAAAAATAATACACTTAATAAATATAGTCAAGTGAATTTACAGTTTGAAAACCAAGTAATATGTACCAAAATTTAAGCTATGGAACTTAATTTAGCAGTAGGATTAGACATAGGAACCACAAAGATTGTGGCAATGATTGGGCGTAAAAATGAATACGGTAAGGTTGAAATTTTAGGTATTGGTAAATCTAAAAGTTTAGGAGTGCATCGTGGTGTTGTTAATAATATTACACAAACCATTCAGTCCATTCAGCAAGCAGTTCAAGAAGCAGAAGTTGCTGCGGATATGAAGATTGAAGATGTTACTGTCGGTATTGCGGGTCAACACATCCGAAGTTTACAGCATAGCGATTATATAACGAGATTAAATTCTGAAACTGTAATTGATGAAGAGGATATTGATAGGCTGATTAATCAAGTTCACAAATTGGTGATGCTTCCTGGAGAAGAAATTATTCATGTATTACCGCAAGAATATAAAGTTGACGGTCAGGCAGAAATAAAAGAGCCAATAGGCATGTATGGAGGTCGTTTAGAAGCGAACTTTCACGTAGTTGTTGGGCAAGTATCTTCTATTAGAAATATAGGACGTTGTGTACAAAGTTCAGGGTTAAACCTTGAAGGCATAACGCTTGAGCCATTGGCATCTGCTAATGCTGTTTTAAGCCAAGAAGAAAAAGAAGCTGGTGTTGCCCTAATTGATATAGGTGGTGGCACTACTGATTTAGCAATTTTTAGAGATGGAATTATTCGTCATACAGCGGTAATTCCTTTCGGAGGAAACGTAATTACAGAAGATATAAAAGAAGGTTGCTCTATCATCGAAAAGCAAGCGGAGTTATTGAAAATTAAATTTGGTTCAGCATGGCCAGGTGAAAATAAGGATAACGAAATAGTATCTATTCCTGGTTTAAGAGGTAGAGACCCTAAGGAAATCACTTTAAAGAATCTGTCCAAAATCATTCATGCCCGCGTTGTAGAAATCGTTGAGCAGGTTTATGTGGAGATTAAAAACTACGGACACGAAGAGCAAAAGAAAAAGTTAATTGCTGGTATTGTTTTAACGGGTGGTGGTAGCCAATTAAAACATTTAAAGCAGTTAGTTGAATATATAACTGGAATGGATACCAGAATAGGATATCCTAACGAACATTTAGCTGGCGATAGTGATGATGATGTAACGAGTCCGTTATACGCCACAGCAGTTGGATTAGTATTAGATGGTTTAAAACGTCAAGAACGAAATAAAACAGAACAACAAGAGCAGGTTGCAGGTGAAATAGAAATATCAGTTGAAGAAGAGCTTAAAGAAAAACCGATAAAGGAAAGACGCTCATTCCTTGATAAGTTAACAGAGCGCGTTAAAGATTTTTTAGATAACGCAGAGTAACTAAATCCATTGAATTAAAATATAAAGTACAAAACCCCTAGAAAAATAGAATTTTATGAGCAGCAAAAAAGAATTCGAAACAAACATCTCATTTGATTTGCCTAAAAATCAATCAAATGTCATTAAAGTCATTGGTGTTGGTGGCGGTGGTAGTAATGCCATTAACCACATGTTCCAACAAGGTATTAAAGGTGTAGATTTTTATATCTGTAATACAGACGCACAAGCCCTTCAAAACAGCGGAGTTCCTAACAAGATTCAACTAGGTCTTAATTTAACAGAAGGTTTAGGAGCAGGAGCAAATCCAGATATTGGTGAGCAATCGGCAGTTGAGAGTTTTGATGATATTTCTCAAATGTTAGACTCTAATACCAAGATGGTATTTATTACAGCAGGAATGGGAGGGGGAACAGGAACGGGAGCTGCACCAATTATTGCTAAAATGGCCAAAGATTTAGACATTTTAACAGTTGGTATTGTAACCATGCCTTTTCAATTTGAAGGTAGAATGCGTATTGAACAATCTCAAAAGGGTATTGAAAAATTAAGAAATGTAGTTGATTCTTTAATTGTAATTAATAATAACAAACTTCGCGAAGTTTATGGAAACCTTGGTTTTAAAGCAGGATTTTCTAAAGCTGATGAAGTATTATCTACCGCTGCTCGTGGTATAGCTGAAGTTATTACACACCATTATACACAAAATATTGATTTACGAGACGCCAAAACCGTATTAAGTAATAGTGGAACTGCTATTATGGGGTCTGCATTAGCATCAGGTCAAAACCGTGCACAAGACGCTATTAGTAAGGCTCTTGATTCACCTTTGTTAAATGACAACAAAATCACAGGAGCTAAAAATGTATTACTACTAATCGTTTCTGGTGCTCAAGAAATTACTATTGATGAAATAGGAGAGATTAATGATCATATTCAAAATGAAGCAGGTCATGGTGCTAACATTATTATGGGTGTTGGTGAAGATGAATCTTTAGAAGAGTCTATTGCTGTTACCATTATTGCTACTGGGTTTAATATTGAACAACAAGATGAAATTACTAATACAGAAACTAAAAAAGTTATACACTCATTAAGTGAAGATCAAGATTTAGATTCAAAAGAAAAAGAGCCTGTTGTTATTGAGCCAATTATTGTATTAGAAGAAAAGAAGGAAACGCCTGTTGTTCGTCATGTTTTAGATTTAGAAACTGAAGAAGAGGAAGTAGTGATTTTTTCTAAAAAAGAAGAAGTTAAAGAGATACATAGAGATATTGAATTAATACCTACATCAGAAATTATTAAGAATATTAATGTGGTTTATGATGAAGTAAGTGCTAACATTGCTAATCTTGAAGAAGATGAAGATTTTATAATCAAACCAGTAACTAGAATGGTTGCTGATATTGAAGATGTTCAGGATATTGAAGTGATTTCAGATTACGTTGAAGAAGAGCAACAAATCACATTAACTTTCGATTTGCCATTATCAGCTTCAATTGAAGAGATAAAGGAAGAAAAAGAAGATGTAGTTTCTTATGATTTGACGGATGACATCAAAGATATTGCAGTCAACGATTATGTTGAGTTAATAACAGTTAACGAGACCAATGAAGAAGGCGATGTTCGCTATGCTTTAGATGATTATGTTGAAGTAGAATCGTCTATAAATAAAACACAGCAAACGCCAAACGAAGTTTTGGAGGAAGTTGATGAAGAAGTTGTTTTTGAAAAGAAGATTGTTAAAGAACCTACTTTTCATGAAGAAGTTGCTGAGGAAATTGATCCTATGAATAGCCCTATTTCTGAATTATTAAAAGAACGTGCTGAAGAACGCAGACGCAAAATGAAAGACTTTAATTATAAGTTTAATAGTGCTAAAATTGAAGACATAGAAAAAGTGCCAGCTTACAAACGACAAGGGGTGGATTTAAATGAGGCTAAACACTCATCAGAAACCGATATGTCAAGAACGAGTATTGGTTTGGATGATAATGATGATATCCAGCTAAGAAGTAATAATTCATTTTTACACGATAACGTAGATTAATTTATTTGAATTAAACTTAGTGTGTTATTTTTTAATGACCCGAAAAGTTCCCTCAACTTTTTGGGTTTTATTTTCTTGTCATTCCTCTAAAGCCAGGAATCTATTTTTTATCTTCGCATTTCTTTCAAACAATATATTATGAGTTTACAACAAGATATTATGACGGCTTTAAAAGAAGCTATGAAGTCTAAAGATCAAATAGCTTTAACTGCATTGCGTGCTGTAAAATCAGCTATTCTAATAGCGCAAACAGAAAGTGGTGCAAAAGAAGATTTAACGGAAGATCAAGAGCTTAAAATACTTCAAAAGTTAGTCAAGCAACGTAAAGACAGTGCTGCAATTTATTTAGAACAAGATAGGAAGGACTTAGCATTACCTGAAATAGACGAAGCAGAGGTAATTAACCAGTTTTTACCTGAAGCAATCACTGATGAAGAAATTGAAAAAGTTGTTGTTGCAACTATAGAACAAATAGGAGCAGAAGGCATGAAAGATATGGGGAAAGTAATGGGCATGGTTAGCAAAGAACTTGCAGGACAGGCAGATGGTAAAACGATTTCTAATATAGTAAAGGCTAAGTTATCTTAAGTTAATCTAAGTGTAAATAATAACGGCTGCGTAGTTCAACTGGATAGAATATCAGATTTCGGCTCTGAGGGTTGGGGGTTCGAATCCCTTCGCGGGCTCCCTTGAAACACCTTAATTATCTATAAAATAGATAGTTGAGGTTTTTAATTTTGTATATATGACATAAATGTTGTAATTAAGTTTGTATAGGATGACTTTTATCATGCTTTTTTAGGGTTTAGTTTAATATTTTTAGAGTAATTAAACTTTAATACTTAATGTCATGATACGAAAAGCGCCGATTTCAATGATAATGACCGAGGATGTCATCACATTAAAAAAGACAGATAACTTAGAAACGGCCGAACAATTATTTAAGCGTCATAAAATAAGACACATTCCAGTAGTGCGTGGTGATGTGATTATTGGTATGCTAAGTTATACAGATTTATTGCGATTAAGTTTTGCCGATATAACTAATGATGATGATGATAATTCTACTGACTTGATGGTGTATAATATGTTTACAATAGAACAGGTCATGAAAAGAAATGTAGTTAGTGTTTCTTCGTCTAAATCCATAAAAGAAGTAGCCGAGATTTTAGCGTCTAAAGAGTTTCATGCACTTCCCGTAGTTGATAATAATTTATTAAGCGGTATAGTAACAACTACTGATTTGATAAAGTATTTAATAAAACAGTTTTAAATTAATTTTAACGCTTAAAATAGGATTCAAATATTACTTATTAATTGATATCATAATATATTTTCTCATTCTGAAGTAATGATACTTTAGAATTTAAATCAAAAGCTATGAGGGAGCATAAAGCAATTTCTACTATAATGACGAAAAACATTATAGCATTAACAAGAGAAGATGATTTAGAAAGAGCAGAAATGCTTTTTAATAGACATAAAATCAAACATATACCAGTAGTTTCAGGTGAGGCTATTATAGGGATGTTAAGTTTTACAGATTTGATGCGAATTAGTTTTGCTGAAACTCCTGATGAAGAAAATAATTCAGTAGAATCTGTTGTTTATAATATGTTCACTATAGAACAGGTAATGGTTAAAGATGTAGTCACTGTTACTAGTCAAACTACAATAAAAGAAGTTGCTCAAATTTTAGCTGAACGCGAATTTCATGCATTACCAATTGTAGATGGTGGCGTTTTGATAGGTATAGTAACAACAACAGATTTATTAAACTATTTTATAAAACAGTTTTAAGAATTAGAAAGGGCTTTTAAATCTTTTATGGTTTCTGGTGGATTTGAGCTTTTAAAAACATAGCTTCCCGCTACCAATACGTCTGCTCCAGCATCAACAAGTTGTTTTGCATTTTTATTAGTAACACCTCCATCAATTTCAATTTTAGTTGAAGCACCTTTTCTTGTAATTAAATCTTTCAATTGTTTTACTTTAGTATACGTGTTTTTTATAAAACTTTGGCCTCCAAATCCTGGATTTACACTCATAAGGCATACTAGGTCAATATCATTGATAGTGTCTTCTAGAAGTTTAATATTGGTGTGCGGATTCAAAGCAACTCCAGCTTTCATGCCCTCTGCTTTAATAGCCTGTAAAGTTCTATGTAAATGCGGGCAAGCTTCATAGTGTACGGTTAAAATATCACTTCCTAATTCAGCGAAAGTTTTTATGTACCTATCTGGGTCAACAATCATTAAATGCACATCAATAGTTTTTTTTGCATGTTTGCTAATAGCTTGTAAAACAGGCATGCCAAATGAAATATTCGGAACAAAAACACCATCCATAATATCAATATGAAACCAATCAGCTTCACTTTTATTAACCATTTCTATATCGCGTTGAAGGTTAGCGAAATCTGCTGCTAGTATTGAAGGTGCAATTAATTTTGAATTCATTATGTAATATGATTTTAATTGATGCAAATATAGAAAAGTCTTTTTTGAAGTTCCTTTTCTTTACAGAGAGATTTAAAATAGAATAAAAATAAACCCCCGGTAATCAGCCGAGGGTTCTTTCATCAATCAAAAAACGAACAGTTATGTTTTGTAACTGTTGTTACTGTAATTTAGTCATAATTTTTTAAAATTACTAACCTAAATATGTTTTCAATATTTTACTTCTAGACGTATGTTTTAATCTACGAATAGCTTTTTCTTTAATTTGTCTTACACGCTCACGAGTTAAATCAAACGTTTCACCAATTTCTTCTAAAGTCATTGGGTGTTGGTTTCCTAAACCAAAGTACAAACGAATAACATCTGCTTCACGAGGTGTTAATGTTTCTAGCGCACGCTCAATTTCGGTGCGCAAAGATTCATGTAATAGTTCACGATCTGGATTTGGTGATTCGCCACTATTTAATACATCATAAAGATTAGAATCCTCACCTTCAACTAAAGGTGCATCCATACTTACGTGGCGTCCAGAGTTTTTCATAGACTCCTTAACATCGTTGATAGTCATATCCAATTCTTTAGCAATTTCTTCAGCAGAAGGCGGACGCTCATGACTTTGCTCTAAAAAGGCAAATGTTTTATTAATTTTGTTAATAGAACCAATTTTATTAAGCGGTAAACGTACAATACGAGATTGCTCCGCCAATGCTTGAAGAATCGATTGACGAATCCACCAAACAGCGTATGATATAAATTTAAAACCACGAGTTTCATCAAAACGTTGTGCTGCTTTAATTAAACCTAAATTACCTTCATTAATTAAATCTGGTAATGTTAAACCTTGGTTTTGATATTGTTTAGCTACAGATACAACGAAACGTAAATTAGCTTTTGTTAACTTTTCTAAAGCTAATTGATCACCAGCTTTAATACGTTGTGCTAATTCAACCTCTTCATCGGCTGTAATTAAATCAACTTTACCAATTTCCTGTAGATATTTATCTAACGAAGCGGTTTCTCTATTAGTTACCTGCTTCGTAATTTTAAGTTGTCTCATCTAATGTCTCCTGAATTTAATTGTGAATAAATAGGTTACTCAATTGTTATACGCACACATGCTACATTTTGTTACAAAAAAGGTGAAATATTTTTATTTCTTTAATTTTTAGACATAATAATTGCTAAAAAAGTCACAACAAATATGTACTTCAGAATTGATGTTTATGCAAGATTGAACAAGAGTTAAGTTTAATAAATATCTCTTCAAAATCAAATATTATTGTCAATTATAATGTATTATCTCATTACATATTAATTTTTGTAAATTCCATTAAAAAATAGCAGCCTTTTTTTTCACTTGGATTAATTACTAAATTGTTTTACCGTCTCTAAAGTTTGCTGATATTTATCATTGTACAATTATTTAAAGTGTAATAATTTACTGCATGAATAATAAAAGTTATGAAAATATCGACACGAGTATTGCACTGGTTACCGCGTATTATTTGCATAATGGGTATTCTATTTATTAGTATGTTTTCAATAGATGCGTTAAATTCAGAATTAACTATATGGCAGCAAATACTGAGTTTATCTATGCATCTAATTCCATCCTTTGTTTTAATTCTTTTATTGCTTTTGTCATGGAAAAGAGAACTTATTGGTGGCATTATTTTCATGATAATAGGGTTAGGGTTTAGCCCCATTATATTTATACATAATTTTAAAATGAATCAATCTATATGGATGAGTCTTGGCGTTATTTCGGTCATAACCATTCCCTTTGCTATTGTTGGTGTGCTTTTTATAGTAAGCCATTATAGAAAGAAAAAGAGTATTACATAGATTCAAAATAGTTTGAATAAAGAAGTATTAATTATGTGTTTCTGAGAAATATTACATAAAAAAAGCCCTTACAATTTTGTTTGTAAGGGCTCGTGTTTTAATTAAAGAACTTAATCTTCTTTCTTATCTTCTCTAGGTTTGCGATCATCACGACGGTTATCACGTCCGCGATTATCTCTACCTCTGTTATCACGTCCGCCACCACGACTATCTCTCGAGCTGTCTCTTGGCGGTCTTGCTACATAACCTTCTGGTTTTGGTAAAATAGCTTTACGAGATACTTTTTCTTTACGAGTTCTTGGGTCTTGTCCAAAATACTTCACATCAAAAACATCACCCATATTAACTACGTCACTAACATTTTCAGTACGTTCCCAAGCTAATTCACTTACGTGCAATAAAACCTCGTTTCCTGGAGCATCCATATATTCTACAACAGCACCAAAATCTAACATTTTAATAACTTTTACTTCGTAAACGTTACCAACTGTTGGTTTGAATAATAAAGAATCTATTTTTGCTAAAACGGCATCAATACCTTCAGAACCTACACCTAAAATTTCAACAATACCTTCTTCAGTTACAGGATCTTCATTAATAACAATAGTTGTTCCAGTTTCTTTTTGCATTTCCTGAATTACTTTTCCACCAGGGCCAATTAAAGCACCAATAAATTCGTTAGGAACTCTACGTGTAATCATAGTTGGCGCATGTTCTTTAACGCTTTCAGCAGGCGTAGCGATAGTATCAGTTATTTTGCCTAAAATATGTAAACGACCTTCACGTGCTTGTTTTAGTGCATTTACTAAAATTTCGTAGCTTAAACCTTTAATTTTAATATCCATCTGGCAAGCAGTAATTCCTTCAGAAGTACCAGTTACTTTAAAGTCCATATCTCCTAAGTGATCTTCATCACCTAAAATATCAGACAATACAGCATAACGATCACCGTCAGAAATTAATCCCATTGCAATTCCAGAAACAGGTCTTGTCATTTGAACTCCAGCATCCATTAATGCCATTGTACCAGCACAAACAGTTGCCATAGAAGACGAACCGTTAGATTCTAATACTTCAGAAACTATACGAACTGTGTAAGGACAATCCTCAGGAATCATTCCTTTTAAACCACGCTGTGCAAGATTACCATGTCCAACTTCTCTACGAGAGGTTCCACGGATAGGTCTTGCTTCTCCAGTACAAAAAGGAGGGAAGTTATAGTGAAGGTAGAAACTTTCTTCTCCTTCAAATGATGGCATATCTATTTTATTTGCATCTCTAGAAGTTCCTAGCGTTACTGTAGCTAAAGCCTGTGTTTCTCCACGAGTAAACACTGCAGAACCGTGTACAGATGGCAAGTAATCAATCTCACACCAGATATCACGTATTTCGT
>Ga0102811_1001247_pt1 | contig 12089 bp, 10 predicted proteins | sample ColrivemetaGS705_FD_84507 | JGI IMG/M metagenome (GOLD analysis project Ga0102811, IMG submission 84507) | Estuarine microbial communities from the Columbia River estuary - Flood tide ETM metaG S.705 | ecosystem: Environmental > Aquatic > Marine > Intertidal zone > Estuary | place: USA: Columbia... | reverse complement strand
CAAATTCAATGATGATCTCGGAGCGACGTTCTTGCATCCGCTTACCGGTCCGTAAATAAAACGGAACGTTTGCCCAGCGTGCGTTATTGATATTGGCTTTAAGCGATACAAACGTTTCTGTGCGACTCCCTTTCGGCACATTTTCTTCCGACATATAGCCAGGAACAGATTGGCCACTGATCGAGCCCGCTTGGTATTGCCCGCGCACCGTGTCGCGCTTGATGTCGGCGGGTGTCATCGGCCGCAAAGAGCGAAGCACCTTCAGCTTCTCGTCTCGCACGTCGTTAGGGTCAAGGGAGATGGGGGGCTCCATCGCGACGATACAAAGGAGTTGCAACAGGTGGTTCTGAACCATATCCCGAAGCGCCCCGGTCTGGTCGTAGAAGCCGGCACGGCTGCCAACGCCAACGGTTTCGGCAACGGTAATTTGAACGCTTCGAATATTGGGGCCGCGCCAAATGGGTTCCAGAATGGCATTGCCGAAGCGCAGCACCATCAGGTTTTGTACCGTCTCTTTGCCGAGATAGTGATCGATCCGATAGATCTGACTTTCTCGGAAGTACTGCGCAACCTCATCGTTGATGGCTCGGGCGGACGCGAGGTCATGGCCCAATGGCTTTTCGAGAACGACGCGTGTGCGTTCATCCACCAGATTGACGGCGGTCAGATTGGCGCAAATTTGCGTGAACAGGCTGGGGGCCGTTGCCAAATAAAACACGCGTTGGGTGTTGGGTTGGCTGATGGCTGCCAAGTTTTCGTAGGCAGCCGGGTTGGTGACATCGACGCTTGCGAAGCTCAGTCGATCGAGGAAGCTTTGCCAAAGGGCATCCGCTGCTGGCGCTTCAGCCAGTGCTTTTTCGATGAAGGGCTTGGCTTTTTCATTGATGAAGGCCAAGTAACCGTCACGGCCCCAGTCTTGCCGGCCGACGCCGATGATTCGGGTATCTGCGTCGAGCTTGTCATGCTGATGGGCGCTGAACAGCGCAGGGATGAGTTTGCGGAATGCGAGATCGCCAGCGCCGCCAAAGATGACGATATCTATTGGGCCGTCAGGATGGGTGCCAGTGGGTTGGGTGTCAGAGCGCACGGTCAAACCTCAAAATTAGGGTTGTATGGGATCAATATTGACGCCTGACAGTGTAATTCAGTTACATAGTTTGCAGGTATTCTGGTTACCACTGAGTTACATGCCGTCCGTCCGAACGAGGCACCTGGCGGTTTATCCGAGTGCGCGCTGAACCTCGGCCTTAGACGGTGGCTGGCAGCCCGCACGCGTGCAGTTGATGGCAGCTGCTTGCATCGCCCACTTAAGCGTTTGGGTGACGCGTGCAGCGGCATCACCGTTAATGTTGGCCCAGTCGGCGAGGGTGTTTCCCCAAAACGTATCGCCAGCGCCAACGGTATCTGTGACGTCGACGATCGGAACCGGTGCTTGCGCCGATGCGCCATCGACCTGCAGGTAGGCACCGTCGGCGCCAAAAGTCAGTGCGATGCGTGAGGCATTGGGAAAGTGCTGAGCCAATCCGCTGGCGTGTGCTGGGTTGACGTCGGTGTAACCCAGTAACGCAAGGTCCTCATCACTCGCCTTGAGCCAGTCCGCCAATTGCGCGATTTCCGATACGGCGGCGGTGTAAGCGCCTAGATCAGCCGCCAGTTTGGGGCGCAAATTCACATCGACGCTGATGGTCCAACCCTGCCGCTTGGCCGCTTGAATAATCGCCTTCGTCTTTTCATGCTCGGGCGGCACGAGTAGCAATGACCCCGTGTGCAAGACGCCCGGTGTTTGACCCTCTAGCCAGTCCAAAACGCCCGCCACCGTGTAGCTCCGGTCAGCAATACCCTCCCGGTAAAAGCCATAGTTGGGCTGACCATCGATGACTTGCACGACGGCAAGAGAGGTTGGCAGTCCGGTATCGGGCAGGGCGGTTTTCACGCCATCACGGGCCAACGTGGCCTTCAGGCCTTGGCCAAAAGCATCGGTTGAAAATGGGTTGATGAAATAGGTTGTCGTGCCTTGCAACGCCGCGGCACGTGCCAAGTTGTAGGGGCTGCCGCCTTGAAGTGGGCGGAGGGTGCCATCCGATTGCGAGATGCAATCCATCAGGGCTTCGCCCAATACATAAAGCGTTTGTGTCATCGCGGCGGTTGTTGATTAGCGTTTGTTCAATTGACCGCGCCGGAGCACGTCAATCCAAACCGCAATGATAACGACGGCGCCAATGGCCATCATTTGTTTGAATTGCGAAATCTCGAGGAGGTTCATGCCGTTACGAATCATCGTAATGAGGATGGCTCCCAAGAGGCTGCCCCAAATACTGCCCCGGCCCCCGAATAGAGAGGTACCGCCCAAAATGACGGCTGCGATGGCATCCAGCTCAAACATTTGCGCCATCTTGCCGCTGCTTGAATCCATTCGGCCCATCAGTACCAGTGCGGCGAGCGCACAGGACAAACCGCTGATGACATACACCCCAAGTTTGTAGCGGCGAATGTTGATGCCAACTTGGCGTGCGCCCATTTCATTTGAGCCCATGGCGTAAACGTAGCGGCCTAATTTCGTACTGGAGAGGACAAAAGCCATCACAACGAAATAGACAGCTGTGATGATGATCGGCATCGGGATGCCCAAAAACTCACCGTAACCCATGGTCGGGAAGGGCTCAGGCAAGCCCGCCATATCGAAGCCACCCGTTGAGTCAAATGCCAAGCCGCGCCACAGGGTCAAACCACCCAAGGTGACGATAAAGGCGGGAATTCCGACATACGCCACCAGGTAGCCGTTGAAGATGCCGATCGCAGCACCGATGGCCAGTGCCGCCAAAATGGCAAGGCTGGGGTCGATGCCCAACTTCACCATCATGTAGCCGGCGTAGGCACCGCAAAGCGCGGTGAGCGCGCCAACGGCCAAATCCACACCGCCCGTTAAGATGACGAACGTTTGACCACCCGCCAACAGCGCAACCACTGAGGCTTGAACCAAAATGTTACTCAGATTTCGGGTGCTCAAAAAATAGGGTGATGCAAATGACAGCAGCACACCGAGGACTAAAACGGCGATCAATGCGCCGTACCATTCTTGGCGTGTGATGTTTCTCATGAGGACTCCTGGACGTGAATAACAGAAATTTTTAGTGGTGAAGCTTTAAAGTCGGCTTTCTCATCACCAGCGCAACTGGTGATGAGAAAGCCACCTGCGAGCAGGTGGCCTTGAACAGACAACCAACGGTTGTCTGAACGGCGATGCGATTACTTGTTCTTCATGAACTGGGCAACGCCGGAGTCTTTTGCAAACGCGTCAACGTTTGAAGGCAAGACCAAGAAGCTGCCTGTGTCGATGCGTGCAGAAACCTTCTTGCCGTTCGCAGCAGCGATGGCGGTCTCAACGCCAACGGCGCCGATTTTCGCCAACATTTGCGCTGCGTTGGCTTGTTGCCAACCGTCTTTCATCATGTCTAAGCCACCGGGTGAGCCGTCAAAGCCAGCAATCTTGATGCTGCCGGCTTTGTAGCCTTGTGACAGCATCGCTGCTTTTGCGCCCAATGCGCCGCCATCCCATGCATTGGCGATGACTTTTGCATTTGGGTTGGCGCGCAAGGCTGCTTCAACACCGTTTTGAGCCATGGTTTGATCCCATGTGGTGGGCACTTCAACGACTTTCACGCCTTTGACGTTTTGGTTCAAACCATCCAAGAAGCCTTGCTTGCGCTCACGGCCTGTTGATTGACCTTGGTCGCCCGTCACGTAGATCACGGTGTCGCCAGACTTCACTTGTGAAGCGGTCCACTTGCCTTGTACGTTTGCCGCCTTGATGTTGTCAGTGGCGACGTAGCTGGTGATGTCAGCACCGCTGATGCCGGTATCCACGGCAACCACGGGAATGCCGGCCTTCATGGCTTTGGTGATGGCAGGTGCAATACCCGCGCTGTCAACAGGCGCGATGGCGATGGCGCTGACCTTGCGGGTGATCATGTCTTCGACGATCGCCAATTGGCTCGACAGGGCGCCTTTTTCAGCGGCCAGCTGGATGAACTTCACGCCAGCTTTTTTGGCCGCGCCTGCGGCACCACCGTTGATCAGCGTCCAACCTTCGTTGGTATTACCGTTGGTGATGTAGGCGATGGTGGTCTCGGCTTGCGCCATGGCCATGGTGCCGCAAGCGGCTGCGATCAGGGCTAAGCGGCCCAGTGTGCGTTTGATACTCATTGAATGTTCTCCAAATATGTTTGCTTGTGTGTGGCCCGCCAAGTCGGCGAGCGTCGACAGCCTTAAAAGAGGTTTCGCAGTCCCAATGAGCGGGAAATGCACGCCAATTTCTCGACTGTTTTGAATTAAACACCAAAATCTGATTAAATAAACCTAGTAGTTTTACTAATACCAGCAGGTTCTGTTTTCAGGCATTCTTGCGGGCATTGAGAACCACATTCGAGGAATTACGCCCATGTCTGAGCCAACCCCAGTCATCGCCGTCAAAGGCCTAACCAAGCATTACGGTGGCGTGAAGGCCCTAACCGACGCAGAATTTCGATTGAACCCCGGCGAGCACGTTGCCATCGTTGGTGATAACGGCGCGGGTAAAAGTACCTTTGTGCGCCTCATTACGGGCGTCGAGCAGCCGTCGCGCGGCGATATCCTGATGGATGGTCAGACGGTCGCGTTCGATTCCCCGCTCGATGCGCGTGAGCAGGGTGTTGAAACCGTCTTCCAAAATCTAGCCTTGGCAGAGGACCTGGATGTACCTGCCAACATCTTTATGGGGCGCGAAATCACGCGCCTCAATCTGGGCCCTTTGTCGATCTTGAACCACCGCGCCATGCGCGCGCAGTCCGTGGAAATGCTCAGCACGACGGGCGTGAAGATTCAGGATCTCAGCGAACCGATGCGGGGAATGTCCGGCGGGCAGCGCCAGTGTGTCGCGATCGCTCGGGCGGCAGGCTTCGCGAAGAAACTAATCATTCTGGACGAGCCAACCGCCGCACTCGGGGTTCAGGAAACCGCACGCGTCGAGGAAATCATCCGTGGGCTGAAGGCGCGCGGCGTTCCTTTGATCATCATCAGCCACAACTTACGCCAGGTATTTGACTTGGTGGATCGCATCTATGTGTTCCGCCAGGGCCGAATCATTTGCAGCCGACTGAAGGCGCAGACCACACCCGAAGAGATCGTTGGGCTGATTACAGGCGCAATCGACCCCGCATCGTTAAAAACAGAAGAAAGTACCGCATGCTAAAAGGCATCGACCCCTTGTTGACACCCGATCTCCTTCGGGCGCTGGCAGCCATGGGCCACAACGAATGGGTGGCGATCGTAGACGCCAACTTCACGGGTGAACGACTGGCACAAACCAGCACGTTCATCCGCCTGCCAGGTATTGACCTCGTGCGTGCAACACAGGCCGTTCTGTCCGTTCTGCCGCTGGCAAACGACGTCCCTGCGCCAGTGGCTTACATGCACCATTGCGGCCAGTCGCCGGACTTCCAAACGCCGGTGCAAAAAGCCGCTGTCGGTGTGGCGGTCAACAATGGCTTGTCCACAAGTGCGGCGCCCCTGACCATCGACACTGCGCCTGATTTGTCAATCGCTGGCGCCCCCGCTACAGGCACCCGCGCGCAGGCCATTGAGCGCTTCGCTTTCTATCAGCAGATGTCTCGGGTGTCGGTGTTGATCCAAACCGGCGAGATGTCGGCGTATGGTAACGTCTTGCTCTGCAAAGGTTTGATTAAGCCGCACTGAGCACGTTGCCATGACTCCGCCAAAAATAACCGTCGATCATCGGGCTGTAAGGGGCTCCAATCACAATGGCATGCGTCAGTTCAATGAGCGCATCGTCCTCCAGGCGATTCGTTTGCATGGACAAATTCCAAAGGCGGATTTGGCGCGCGCCACGCAACTCTCGACACAGACGGTCGCCATCATCGTTAACCGCCTGATGGATGATGGGTTGCTGATAAAACAGCCCCCAATTCGCGGTCGTATTGGCCAGCCCTCCGTCCCGTTGTCCCTGAATCCAGAAGGCGCCTTCGGTATTGGCCTGCAGGTGGGGCGCCGAAATTTAGAGGTTTTGGTGACCAACTTCGCCGGCGTGCCCATCTGGAGCTCGGAGACGCGTTACGACTACCCGGATCCACGCGTTTTGACTGACCAAATCGCCACCAGTCTTGAGGCTGCCAAGGCGGCTCTTGGCAGTCATTGGTCCTCTGTGGTGGGGATCGGTATCACTGCACCGTTATCCATGCACAAATGGGTCGACATCATGGGCCCTTACGCCAGCGAAGGCCTCGCGCGGTGGGTCGACTATGACTTGCAAAAGGCAGTGGAATCGCTGACCAATTTACCCGTCGCGTTCGCCAAAGACACCATGGCGGCCTGCTTGGCCGAGCTGTATGAGGGCCACGGTCGCACCGTGCGCAATTTTCTATATGTGTTTGTTGGCACCTTCGTAGGGGGTGGTTTGGTGATGGATGGCCAGCTGGTCGGCGGCTCACGTGGTAACGCTGGCGCGATTGGCTCGCTACCCACGGCAATGGCAAGCGATGCGATGCCGGCCCAACTCCTTGCTGTTGCGTCGGGTTGGCAGCTGGAGCAAGCGCTCATGGCCGCAAACCTCTCCCCAACGTTGGTTCACAGTGATGCTGTGATGCAGCAGGCACCCGCTGACATCACCGAGGCTTGGCTCAAGCAGGCCAGCAGCGCGTTGGCGATGACCGTTGCCAGCGCCGCCGCCTTTATGGATTTGGATGCCGTGATCGTTGACGGCTCGTTGGGACGCCCCTTAATTGATGCGCTCATCGGGCGGACCGAGTCAAGCATGACGACCTATCGTTTCGATGGCATGCACGAGCCCCGCTTGATGGCGGGTCAAGTGGGACCGCAGGCACGCGCCCTTGGGGGATCCTTGATCCCATTGCATGGTCAGTTTTTTCCGACCAAAGACGTTGTGCTCAAGCAGGACGCGTCATGAAGCTATACATCGACTCAGCAGATAGCCGATCTTGGACCTTACCGGCCGGGAGTCCCCGTGTGACGGGCGTGACAACCAATCCGACACTCGTCCATCAAGCGGGGTTGCCGGTATCACTCGCCGGGTACAAACGACTCATTGCCGCTGCCGCCGACCATGGCTTTGCCGAACTCATGCTGCAAGTTGTCAGCGCGGATGCCGATGAAAACAGCCGTCTGGCAGGTCAGCTTTCTGAAGATGCGCATGCCCGTGGCCTCAAAGTGACGATGAAACTGCCGTGCGATCCACGCTGGGATTCAGCCCTCCAAGCTATTCAGGCGTTGGGTATGCCAACCCTTCTTACGGGCTTGTCAAACCCCATCCAGCTGATGTGGGCGATTGAAAAGCGGGCGCATTGGGTTGCGCCTTATGTGGGGCGATTGGATGCCGCCGGTCGTGACGTGTGGGCCTTGATGCGCGCATGCGTTGAGGCACAAGGCACAGGCCCCGGACTGTTGGCGGCAAGCATTAAATCGGCCGATGTCTTGGCGCAACTGATGGGGATGGGTGCGCACGCGGTGACACTGCGCCCTGAGTTCATCGCCAGCCTTTGCGTCGACGAGGTCACGCTCAGCGCGATTTCACAGTTTGAGCGCGATATCGCGGATAGTCAGCCAATTCGCTCGATCACGTGATCAGCGTTTGCCGCAGCCACGCGCTGTAATTCGCCCGCCACATCCGCCACGCTGCCGCCGCTTTTGGCATGGGCTTCAATCCGTTTGCAAAGCTGTTGAAGCCCTGTCATGCCGAGCAATCCGGCGGCGCCCTTCACCTTGTGGGCCGCTGCCGCGACGGCCGTCCAGTCTTCTCTCTGGAGGCAATTGATCAAGACAGCGGTGTCCGAGTCTGTTGACGTGACCAGCGTGTCCAGCATGACGCGGTACTGCGATTGACCTGCCAGGTCGCACATCTCTGCGATAACGGCCGCGTCAACGGTATGGGCGAGGTCGGGTGTTTCGGCATTCATTGGGTGGCATCCCCGTTTTGCAAAGCCGCGCGAATCTTGTCTTTCTTGCTCGGTCGCTTGCCTTTGATGCCGCCGCTACCGCCTCTTGCGGCATCAAGATCGGCGCTGGCGACGCCAGGTGTCGGCGGCTGTGGGATGACGGGCGTGAAGGGAAAATCTGGCAGGAGTTCCTTGACCACATTCAGTCCGCAACGCTTTTCAATGAGCTTGAAGTGCGGCACGGTTTCTGGCGTGACGAAACTGACCGCTACCCCCGACTGACCGCCGCGCGCCGTACGACCAATCCGGTGGGTGTAATCGTTGGGAGATCGGGGTAAATCGTAATTCACCACAGCAGGGAGGTTGTCAATGTCAATTCCGCGTGCAGCCAAATCGGTTGTGATCAACACATCCCATCGACCCGCCTTGAATTCTTGGAGGCGCTCCGACCGTTGCCCTTGGGTGAGCCCGCCATGAAACGGCGTGGCGTAAATTTTCTTTGCATAGAGCTTGTCAGACAAGTGCTCTGCGCCGTACTTTGAGGCCACGAACACGAGGACCTGCGACCAGCCGTTGGCTGCGATTAAATGGCGTAAAGCCGAGGTTCGCTGGTCGGCGTTCAATTGGATGACGCGCTGTGTGATGTCAGGCACGTCGCTTGCCAAAGCTTGTGACGCGATGAGTGTTGGCTCATGGAGGTAATGGGCGCGAAAGTCAAGCAGAGCCTTGGACGACGTTGCCGAGAAAAGCCATGTTTGTGGCTTTCCTTTGATGGCCTTGATGACCTGCATGAACTCGTCCGCAAACCCCCCATCAAGCAGTCGGTCGGCCTCGTCAACAATCAAATGCGTCAGGCCCTCGATGCTCACCGCATTTTTTTCGATCAGATCGAGCAGGCGCCCGGGGGTTGCCACCAAAACGTCAGCACCACCGCGCAAACGCATCATTTGGGGATTGATGGAAACACCACCAAACGCGGCGACCACTTTGGGGGCGACATGCGGTTGCGCCCGGATGGCGTCGGCCAATCCCTGGAAGACGACGGCAACCTGAGCCGCCAGCTCGCGCGTTGGCACCAAAACGAGGCTGCGGCGGCGCGTCGCAGGCGCCTCTAGCCAGCTTGCCAAAATGGGTATCGCGTAAGCCAAGGTTTTTCCCGACCCGGTCGGTGCTTGCACGTGGCCATCGCGACCTGCCGTCAGCGCCGGTATCGTATCGCGTTGTACAGCGGTCGGCTGGCTGAAGTTGAGTCCTTCGACCGCCCGCTTCAAGACGGGGTCGATTGAAAATTGAGAGAAAGACATGAGGTCCTTAAGAGTACGAGGCAGCAACCGCCTCAGCCACCTTGATGCCGTCGACGCCAGCGGACAAGATACCACCGGCAAAGCCAGCGCCCTCACCGCTCGGGAACAGACCGGCCGTGTTGGTGCTTTGCAAGTCGTCGTTACGTTGGATGCGCAGCGGTGAGGAGGTGCGGGTTTCGACGCCTGTCATCACGGCATCGGCCATGTCAAAACCCCGAATTTGTTTGCCAAACGCCGGTAAGGCCTCACGCATCGCCTCGATGGCATAAGTGGGCAGTACGTCCGCGAGTTGGCCAAGCGTGACACCGGGCTTGTAACTTGGCAAGACCTCACCAAACCGTTGTGATGGCCGATTGGCCAGAAAGTCGCCGACCAACTGGCCAGGGGCATGGTAATTCCGTCCGCCAACTTCAAATGCGCGGCGCTCGAGGCTTCGCTGCAAAACAATCGCGGCGAGGGGGTGTGTTTCACCGCTTGCCCGATCGCGTTGGTCTTGCAGGGCCAGCGTCGCGCCGAGTGACTCACCGAAGGCGGCTTGCCAATCGGCGGTCTGGTGTGGCGCGTCGTTGGCGTCAATCCCGACGACGATACCCGCATTGGCGTTGCGTTCGTTGCGCGAGTACTGGCTCATGCCGTTTGTGACCACGTGTCCGGGTTCCGACGTTGCGGCAACAACCGTACCACCTGGACACATGCAAAAACTGTAAACCGAACGGCCGTTTTGTGCATGGTGGACGAGCTTGTAATCCGCTGCGCCCAGCAACTCATTTCCGGCATGTTTTCCCCAGCGCGCGGCATCAATGATGCTTTGGGGATGCTCAATTCGGACCCCGATCGAGAGCGGCTTGGCCTGCATGTCCACACCTTTGCCGTAGAGCATGGCAAAGGTGTCGCGTGCGCTGTGTCCCAGCGCAATCACCACCCGTTTGGCCGCCACCGTTTCGGAGGTGTTGGTTTTGAGGTTTGTGACCACAAGGCCTGTGACTTTTTGCGTGTAATCGCCCTCATCGGGCGTCACGATGATGTCGTCCACGCGATGGCCAAAGTGGATTTCGCCACCGAGGCGCTGGATGGTTTCACGCATATGCTCCACGACCTTCACGAGTTTGAAGGTGCCAATGTGTGGGTGTGCCATGTACATGATCTCGGGCGGGGCACCGGCATCGACAAACTCTTGCATCACTTTGCGACCTAAGTGCCTTGGGTCTTTAATTTGGCTGTAGAGTTTGCCGTCCGAAAATAAACCCGCGCCACCCTCACCAAATTGCACATTGCTTTCGGGGTTCAGTATTTCTTTGCGCCACAGGTTCCACGTGTCTTTTGTGCGTTGGCGAACAGGTTGTCCGCGCTCGTAAACGACAGGGCGCAACCCCATTTGTGAAAGAGCGAGAGCCGTGAAGAGGCCGCAGGGCCCGAAGCCAATCACGATGGGCCTATCGGCATCGTTGGCCGGCGCCTGGACCGCTGGTGGTCGCCATGCGATGTCGGGGGTTTCCGAAATGTGGGGGTGTTTGGCAAACTGGGTCAGTAGGCGGCCTGCCAGTGCGTCATCGTGCAAGACCACATCGACGATGTAGACCGCCAAGATGTTGGCCTTTCGCGCATCAAAACTTCGTTTGTAAACATGCAGGGCCGCAATGGCACTGACATCGATTGTCAGCAATTGGCTGGCGCGTTGTTTTAGGGCATCGATGGGGTGCGCAATCGGTGCCCGATCAGCCGCCGTTTCGGCGGGGGCATCGGCGGCGCGGCGCTGATCAACAGGGACGTCAGCGAGGTCGAGTTTGAGTTCGGTGAGGCGTAAGCTGGGCATGGCGATCCTGTGTGGGCTCGTGGTTATCAAGCAGTGAGGAATGACGTATTATCCACGGGTGGAGCCAGCTAGGCCGTCGCTGGTGCAAGGTGTCGAAAGACCGCACTGGAGGAACGTCCGGACTGCAAAGAGAAGCGTAGGAGGTAACACCTCTGCACCGACCGCCGAAAGGTCTAAGGTGACGATTAGAGCAACAGAGACGAGCCGCTTAAGTGCGGGTGAAACGGGCAATCTCTACGCGCAGCAATACCAAATAGGCCAACCCGTAAGGCATGCCTTACAGCCTGCGTCTCGCAGGTCGTTGGCGGGTAGGTAGCACCGAGCCACTTGGGTGACCAGTGGCCCAGATGAATGACGGTCACGGTCGGGGCAACCCGACTGCACAAAATCCGGCGTATCGGCTGGCTTCACACTTTTGTTACTTTTGCCAACCACACAACCCAAGCTATCAGTGAGCCGTTAAATGAGTCAGACCTATGTGTTAACCCTCTCTTGCCCAGATCAACCCGGCATCGTCCATGCCGTATCTGGGCAGTTGCTGGGGTGGGGCGGCAACATCGAAGAGGCGGCGCAATACAACGATACCCACACGGGTTTGTTCTTCATGCGGGTTCAGTTCTCATGTGACGCCACAAGCATGGACGACATGCGTGCGGCGCTCATTGCCTTTGGAGAACCGTGGCACATGCAAACAGCCTTGTATGAAAAAGCACACCGCATGCCCACGATTCTGATGGTGAGCAAACAGGGGCATTGCCTCAACGACCTCTTGTTCCGTTGGAAAACAGGGCTACTCGACATCGACTTGCGCGGCATCATCAGCAACCACCGCGACTTTTATCAATTGGCAGCGAGTTACAACGTCCCGTTTCATTACGTACCCGTGACCAAGGAGACCAAGGCGGTTGCCGAGGCAAAACAACTCGGGATCATTGAGGAAGCGGGCGCTGAGTTGGTGGTTTTGGCGCGCTACATGCAGGTGTTATCGGATGCGATGTGCCGTGCGTTGAATGGCAAAGCCATCAATAT
>Ga0102811_1001246_pt1 | contig 12094 bp, 10 predicted proteins | sample ColrivemetaGS705_FD_84507 | JGI IMG/M metagenome (GOLD analysis project Ga0102811, IMG submission 84507) | Estuarine microbial communities from the Columbia River estuary - Flood tide ETM metaG S.705 | ecosystem: Environmental > Aquatic > Marine > Intertidal zone > Estuary | place: USA: Columbia... | reverse complement strand
AAATAAAATCGTATTCAAAGGTGTAAGAGAATTTAAAATTGAAGCTACAGAACTATCAATTTCTGATATGGCAAAGGCAAACAGAAAAGCGGGTAGAAAAGTTCCAACAATTCCTGCAATAATAACCCATTTCCAATCTGTCCTAGAAAGCTTTTTTAAAGTGTGAAAGCCAATCATTAAAATAAACAAACCAGATATAATAATTCGTAATGCACCTAATTGTAATGCAGTTAGTCCAATTAAACTCTTTTTAATAAGAATAAATGAACTTCCCCAAATTAAGGCAAGTGTAATAAGAAAAAACCACTTCTTGTTTTTAGCAAACATAGCTTTACAAATGAATTTGCAAAATTGAGAAAATTAACAACATTTAATGCTTTTTATTTCTATTTTTGTTTTCAATAAATAAAAAACAATATGAAAACATTAAGAAATATTCTTGCAGTAGCAGTTCTAGGATTAGTAGTTGTAGCTTGTAAAAATGACAAGCAACCTGAAGTTAAAACAGTTGAAACTGAAGTAGCTGTTGAAAAAGCAGAATTAGACCCTAATGCGACTTATGCAAAAGCAGAGTTTACTATTAAAGGTATGACTTGCGAAATAGGTTGTGCAAAAACCATAGAAAAGAAACTTGCTAAAATGGAAGGTGTAAAATCTGCAAAAGTAGATTTTAGTAAAGAATTAGCAATGGTAGAATATGATGAAGCTAAAGTAACACCAGATAACTTATCTGAAACAGTAACTAAAACAGCTGAAACCTATTCTGTTGAAGGTATGAAAACTGTTGAAGCATTTTCTGCAAAGAAAGCTTGTGAACCAGGTTGCAAAAAAGAATGTTGCGCAGGTAAGGAAGAGGTGAAAGCTGAGAAATCAATGAAAATGGGATGCGCTGCAGATTGTAAAATGAATTGTTGTGCAGACAAAAAAGGTAAAGCTTAATACACGCTTAAGTTTATATAAAAAAACCACTCAATTGAGTGGTTTTTTTTATTTCCATTTTAAAGATTCCATGATATGCTTAATATCATTCTTTAAATATTCTGAGGCTGGAAGTATAGAATCGTAATTAGGTTTGGCATAGAAATACAAACTACCTGTAACAAAATGACGAATACTATCTGTTAGATAAAACTGAGATTGAGAAGCAGCATTTCCTCCTATTTCATATAACATACCGTAAGTTTTATTAATACTATTTACATAAGGCTGTTCTACAATTTCATCTGCTTTCTGTGTATGCTTTTGTGTAATGTTCTGTGCATCTATTAAAAAAAGATTTAGGTTGTCTTTTGTTACTTTTTTATAGGTAAGATATATTGTGCCTTTAAGCGATGGATATTCTAAATCTAAAGCTTGTGAATTTCCATCTGGAGTTGATCTAATTTTAGAAATATCTGTAGCTAACATGTTTTTTTCGAAGGTAAAAGGAAGTTTAGTATCTATATGAGAATACTCAGGATTTGGATATTCTAATCTCAAAAACGCTTTAGGTTTTGGTAATTGGTCGTTACCACAAGACATATAAACAATTACAAAAAATAAGAAGACGAATTTTTTCATTAGCGTTTAATAGTAACCTTAATGCGTTTTATGCGTTTATTATCTATAGACTCTATTTTAAAAACGTAATTTTCAAATTGTATTTTACTATTCATTCTTGGGAAGCTTCCAGAAATTTCTAAAACAAAGCCTGCTATTGTTTCCGATTCGCCTTTACGATTTTCGAACAACTCTTCATCATCTAGCTTAATAATTCTGTAAAAGTCTTTAAGATTAGTTTTGCCTTCAAATACAAAATTGTCGTCATCTAACTTAGAGTATATCAAATCGTCATCATCAAACTCATCGCTTATATCACCTACAATTTCTTCAATTACATCTTCTAGAGAAACAATTCCAGATGTGCCGCCATACTCATCTACAACAACCGCAAGATGCACTTTCTTTTCCTGAAACTCCACCATTAAATCGTCTAATTTTTTGTTCTCAGGAACAAAATAAGGTTTGCGAAGTAAGGAAGGCCAATTAAACTCATTTCTATTAATATAAGGTAATAAATCTTTAACATATAAAATACCAATAACATGGTCTACATTATCTTTAAACACAGGAATTCTAGAATATCCTTTTTTAATTATTTCAGGAATAATTTCACTGAATTTCATAGTGTTTTCAAGAGCAAATAAGTCTATTCTTGGTCGCATTACTTGCTTTGTGTCTGTATTCCCAAAAGATACAATCCCTTGTAATATTTTATGCTCTTCTCTAGTAGTATCCTCTTCACTAGTAAGCTCTAATGCTTGAGACAAATGGTCTACACTAAAATTAGATTTTTGTCCACTTAACCTATTATTTATTGCTTTTGTTAAACCTTGCATTGGTAAGCTTATTGGGGAAAATAGCTTGTCTAAAACCTTTAAAGGTATTGCCATTAATTTAGAAAACTTGACTTTGTTTCTACTCGCATAAAGTTTAGGTAGAATTTCTCCAAATAGTAATATTAAAAAAGTAACAACACCAACTTCAATTATAAATTTTAACCATGTTGGATTAATAGCATTAAATATTTTATCGCCTAAATACGCAAAGAGTATAACAACTGCAATGTTTATAAAATTATTTGCCACTAAAATCGTAGCCAATAGCTTTTGTGGATTTTGTAGAAGTTCTGAAACTATTTCTATCGAACTAGATTTCTCTTCTAATTCTTTATCTATATCTGATTTAGATAATGAAAATAATGCAACTTCAGAACCGGAAATTAATGCAGAGCATAGTAGTAATAAAAAGAACAATATAATTCCTGACACAAAAGAAGTGTCTATTGAATTTATAAGAACTATTAAGCTATAGGGTTCAGGATCCAAAAAATTATACAATTAATTAAAAATTAAAAAGGTAAATCGTCATCTTCAGCAACTTCTGAAGGCGATTCTGTTTGCGGTTTCTGAATTTGTGGTTGTTGTTGTGTTGATGGTTCTACATTTCCAGTTTCACCTTTTGTAGTTAAAAACGTAAAGTCTGTACAATGGATTTCAGTTGAAAATCTATCGTTGCCTTTATCATCTTGCCACTTACGGGTTTTTATACGTCCTTCTATATATACGCGATCACCTTTACTAAGGTATTTAGCGCATATCTCAGCAGCTTTATTTCTAACTACCACATTATGCCATTCTGTATTTGTAACACGCTCATTAGTTTGCTTATTTGTATAAGACTCGTTTGTAGCTAAAGGAAAACGTCCTATACAATTTCTATCATCAAAATAATGAAGTTTAACCTCATCTCCTAAATGCCCAATAAGCATCACTTTGTTTAAAGTTCCTGACATAATATATTTTTTAGTGCAACAAAATTAGTTGTTTTACACATCACTTTACTAAAAGTAATAAAAAAATATGAGAATTAAATTTTACTTAAAAATTAAAATTTTCAATAAAGTTACTTATTAGAATTGGGACTGGATAATTTCTGATTTCAGAAAAGTCAATTCCTTTATTATCCAAATCATCAACATAAATAATCCAGAATTTTGAATGTAAATGTTGATGCGAAAGTTTGTGCACGATATCTTTAGTGTTATATAATGTAAATTCTTTATAATTAAATTCAAGCAATCTAGAGATTTCTTTTTCTTTATAACTCTTTTTAGTCTCTAAAAACGGGAACTGAAATAAACCTTGCCATATACCTTTTCCTTCACGTTTTTCGAGAATAGTTTTTTTATCATTAGAAATAAAAACTAAGAAATTTATATAACGTACTCTAACTTTAAGCTTTTTTAATTTAATAGGTAGATAAGCTACTTTTTTAGTTTGCAATGCCTTACATGAATTGTTTAAAGGACAAACTATACAATTAGGAGATTTAGGTTTACATTGCTTAGCACCAAATTCCATTATGGCCTGGTTATAGTCTCCAATATCTGACTTTGGGATTAAAGATTGAGCTAAAATTTTAAATTCTTTTTTCCCTTCTGAAGAATTTATAGGAGTGTTAATTCCAAAATATCGGGATAACACGCGAAATACGTTACCATCAAGTACAGCACATGGCTCGTCGTTACAAATAGAAGCAATTGCACTTGCAGTATAATCTCCTATTCCTTTAAGCTTAATTAAATCTTGATAGCTTGTTGGAAATTCACCTTTTAAGTTTTCTACAATATATATTGCAGTAAAATGTAAATTTCTTGCTCTTGAATAATACCCTAACCCTTGCCAAAGCTTTAAAACTTCTTGTTCCTTAGCATTTGCTAAATCATAAACAGTAGGGTACTTAGCGGAAATTTTTTCGTAATATGGAAGACCTTGGTTAACCTGAGTTTGCTGTAATATAATTTCAGACAACCAAACTAAATAAGGGGTTTTTGTTAATCTCCATGGAAGATTTCTCTTTTTAACTGAGTACCAATGTTTTAAAATCGCTGTAAAATCCATTCATAGTAAAACTGAAGTAGCAAAAATAAACGTTTATTAGGTTAAAATTTAATGAATTAGGCTTGATTTATTGAATATAAAATAACTATATTTGCATCCTTTATATTTTTATAACAACCCTAAAAAAACAAAATAATGACGAAAGCTGATATAGTAGCTAAGATTTCTGACAAGTTAGGAATTGAAAAAGGTGATGTTCAAGCCACTGTTGAAACATTTATGAATGAAGTTAAAAACTCTCTAGAAAATGGAGATAATGTATACCTAAGAGGATTTGGTAGCTTCATTATAAAAACAAGAGCAGAGAAAACTGGTAGAAATATTTCAAAAAATACAACTATCAAAATTCCAGCTCACAACATTCCTGCTTTTAAGCCTGCAAAAGTATTTGTAGAAGGTGTTAAAGCTAATGTTGACGTAAAGTAAGAATACATCGATAAAATATTAATTTAATAAAAATTTAATTTATGCCAAGTGGTAAAAAACGTAAGAGACACAAGGTAGCGACTCACAAGCGTAAAAAAAGAAGACGCGCTAATCGTCACAAAAAGAAATAATACGAAAAAGTAGTTTAATAACTACTTTTTCAGTTTATTAAAAAAGTTCTTTGATATTAAATTCATAATTAAAATAGCATAACTACCTTGCTGTTTATGAATTTTACAGATTAAAATCCTGTGATCAAATTATTGAGTTTAATCCATCTGTACTGAAAAGTATGGATTAAAAATTAACAAAATGAATAAAGAATTAATTATTCGTTCTAGTTCAAATTATGTTGATTTTGCCTTATTAAAAGATGGAAAACTAATAGAATTACAAAAGGATGAAGATGACAACAAATTTTCTGTTGGCGACGTGTTTATCGCCAAAACAAGAAAATCTGTACAAGGCTTAAATGCTGCATTTGTTAATGTAGGTTACGAAAAAGATGCATTTTTGCATTATCACGATTTAGGCCCAAAACTCCCTTCCCTTTTAAAATTCGTAAAACGTGTAAGCACAGGTAAACTTAAAGATTATTCTTTAAAAGATTTCCCATTTGAAAAAGATATTGATAAAGACGGAAAGATAACTGAAGTCATAAAATCAAATCAATCTGTATTGGTACAAATCGTAAAAGAACCAATCTCTACCAAAGGTCCAAGAATTAGTTCTGAGATCTCTATTGCTGGTAGATATTTAGTTTTAGTTCCTTTTTCGGATCGCATTTCAATTTCACAAAAAATTGAAACTAAAGAAGAAAAAGACAGACTTAAACGATTGGTAAAAAGTATAGCGCCAAAAGGTTTTGGTGTTATAGTACGTACTGTTGCAGAAGGCAAAAAAGTAGCCGAACTAGATCAAGATTTACAAAATTTGCTTAGTCTTTGGACTGCAATGTGTAAAAAGCTACAAAAAGCGCATCATCCCAGTAAAGTGTTAGGAGAAATGAATAAAGCCTCCTCTATTTTGCGAGATATCTTCAATGATACTTTTACAGGTATTATAGTTGATGATGAAGAACTTTATATTCAAATTAAAGATTACGTGCAAAAAATTGCACCAAAAAAAGAATCAATTGTTAAGTTGTATCAATCAAATGTTCCAATTTTTGAAAAATTTGGAATTGAGAGACAAATTAAAACTTCTTTTGGAAAAACAGTATCAACTGCAAAAGGCGCTTATTTAGTAATAGAACACACTGAAGCATTACATGTTATAGATGTAAACAGTGGAAACCGTTCTAACAAAGCAACAAGCCAAGAACAAACTGCATTAGAAGTAAACTTACTAGCTGCTACAGAAGTTGCTCGACAATTACGTTTACGTGATATGGGCGGAATTATTGTAGTAGATTTTATTGACATGGCGAAAGCCGACAATAGAAGAGCATTGTTTAATCACCTTCGTGAAGAAATGAAAGATGACAGAGCAAAGCACAAAATATTACCTCCAAGTAAATTTGGATTGATACAAATGACCAGACAACGTGTAAGACCTGAAATGAACATTAAAACCAGTGAAGAACATCCAAATGGTATTGAGGGCCAAGAAGTTGAAGCACCTATTGTTCTCTTAGAAAAATTAGAACATGAACTGGAACAATTATTAAAAAAAGACTATGAAAAGTTGACTTTAAACACACATCCTTTTATAGCTGCCTTTTTAACAAAAGGTATTCCATCTATACGTTTAAAATGGTATTTTAAACATAAAAAATGGGTGAAAATACAACCAAGAGATGCTTACACATATCTTGAATACCACTTTTTTGATAAAGATGGTGCTCAAATTAAATAACAAAAAAGCCTAACAGTTATGTTAGGCTTTTTTTATATTAAATTTTTGAATTAATTAAGGTGCAGGATTTGGTATTTCTGCGTGAATAGCATCAATTTTTTCTAAAAGTTCTTCAGATAAATCAATATTAACACTTTCAATATCCATTTTAAGCTGGGTTAAATTTGTTGCACCAATTATAGTACTTGTTACAAATGGTTTTTGACGTATAAATGCTAATGCCATTTGTGCCATATTTAAGCCATAATCATTTGCTAATTGTAAATAGCGTTTTGCTGCTTTGGTAGATTGTTCACTACTATATCTAGCAAATCTAGGAAACAACTTCAATCTACTATTTTCAGAAGCAGTTCCTTTAATATATTTTCCAGACAACACTCCAAATGCTAAAGGCGAATATGGCAATAACCCTATGTTTTCGCGCATTGAAACTTCGCCCATATCTCCTTCAAAAACTCGATTTAATAAAGAATATGCATTTTGAATGGTTATCATTCTTGGCAAGCCATGTTTGGTTGATTCCTCTAAATAACGCATCGCTCCCCAAGCCTTTTCATTGGATATTCCTATTTGCCTAATTTTACCTTCTTTTATAAAACCTTGTAATGAGTTCAGAACTTCATTGAAGTTGTCTTTCCAAGCATCATTTGGGTTGTGTTTATAATCTCTAACTCCAAAAGTATTGGTTTGTCTTTCTGGCCAATGTAATTGATACAAATCAATATAATCTGTTTGAAGACGCTTTAATTCTTTAGTAATGGCATCATGAAGTCCTTCTTTACTAAATCCGTTGGTGCGAATATGTGCTGTATAATCGCCTGTACCAGCTATTTTAGAGGCTATAATAAACTGATCTCGATTGCCTCTTTTTTGAAGCCAATTCCCAATAATTTTACTGGTTCTACCGCTAGTTTCGGCAGTAGCTGGAACTGGATAAAGCTCTGCTGTATCAATAAAATTAACACCTTGATCTATTGCAAAATCTAATTGTTCATGCCCTTCTGTTTCTGTATTCTGGTTACCAAAAGTCATGGTTCCTAAACAGATTTCACTAACCTTTACATGTGTGTTAGGTAAATTTGTATATTTCATTTATATCTCGTTCAAAAGTTTAGTAATCTCGTCAAGTTTTGGAGTCAAAATCACTTCAATCCTTCTGTTTTTTGCTCGTCCTTCCCCTGTTTCATTTGTAGCAATTGGAGCATATTCTCCACGTCCAGCTGCAGTTAAGTTCTCAGGTTTTATATTGTCGTTCGCCTTTAAAATTTCAACAATCGAAGTTGCTCTTTTTGTAGATAAATCCCAGTTTCCTTTTAATTGTCCATTTCCTGTATATGGAACGTTATCTGTATGTCCTTCAATTAGTATTGCAATTTCAGGATTATCTGCTAACACAGCTCCTAGCTGTTCAACAGCCTTTTTGCCTTCTACACCAACTGCCCAACTTCCAGAGCTAAATAGAAGTTTGTTTTCCATTGAAACATATACTTTACCATCACGTTGTTCTACTGTAAGTCCTTTGCCTTCAAAATCTGTCAATGCTCTTGAGACTGCATCTTTTAAATTACGCATTGCTTGGTCTTTAGCAGCTATTAAACTTTCTAATTCATTAACTCTATTAGAACGTTCTGCCAGATTTTTTTCTAACTTTTTAAGTCTTTCATTTTCTGTAGCTAAAGCCTGTTCTTTTGCTTCTAGTTGTGCTAACAGTTCTCTATTCTTCTTAGCATTTTTTGCAATAGCCGCTGAGCTGTTTTCTTCTAATGCATTATAAGAATTATTCAAATTTTCATAATTAACTTTTAAAGCATTTAGCTCTGCTTCTAGTTTATCACGTTTAGTAAGAACGTCGTCATATTTCTTAGACATAGCACTTAAATCATTCAATAATAATTCTTTCTGCTTTGTTAGCTCATCATTTTCAGATTCTAATTTTCTGTTTTCTTTTTTAAGATTTGAATATTTTCCTTCCAGTTCTTTATAAACTTTAGGAGACACACAAGAGCTTATTACAACTAAAACTACTAATAGTATTGAGGTTCTTTTTATCATTTTCTTGTTATTTATCTATTTCTAATAATATTGGGCAATGATCACTATGTACAGCTTCTGTTAATATTACTGCTCTTTTTATCATTTTCTTTAAAGGTCTTGTTACCATTGCATAATCTAATCTCCAACCTTTATTATTTGCTCTAGAATTTGCTCTATAACTCCACCAACTATACTGTTGCAATTCTGGATTTAAATATCTAAATGAATCTATAAACCCTGAATCTACAAACTCTCCTAACCAATGGCGTTCTTCTGGTAAAAATCCTGAAACACCTTTCATTTTAGGGTTGTGAATATCTATTTCTTGATGACAAATATTATAATCACCACAGACAACTAAATTAGGCCTTGAAGTTCTTAATGTGGTAAGGTAGTCTTTAATTTCGTCCATATAATTAAACTTAAAATTAAGTCTTGCATCATTTGTGCCAGATGGTAAATACATACTCATTATAGAAAGATCTCCAAAATCAACTCTTAAATTTCGACCTTCAAAATCCATACTTTTAATCCCTATTCCGTATTCTATGTTAGTAGGTTCTTTTTTACATAAAATAGCCACTCCACTATACCCTTTTTTTTGAGCACTATACCAATAATTGAAATTGTATCCAGCATTTTCAAAAAGTGATAAATCTAATTGTTCTTCCATTGCTTTTATTTCCTGCAAACAAATTACATCTGGATTTGCAATTGCTAACCAATCTATAAAGCCTTTGTTTATTGCTGCCCGTATTCCGTTTACGTTATAAGAGATTATTTTCATTGTTAGAGTAATAAATTATAAGATTCCAACCTACGCTGGAATAACTCTTTAAAGTTAATTTTAGCTAAAATAAATAATGCAGTACTTTTACAGTTATATTTTAGAAGAGATTTAACGAAAAGTATTAACAAAATATTTTGCTATGTTTTAAGTTTATTTTAAACGATGAGGATTATTCTACTTGGTTTTGTTTTATTATTTGGGTTTAGTGCTTTTGCACAAAATTCAAATAGTACTTATAAAACAAAAAAAATTGCAGTAAAAGATTCTATAAAAATAGACACTGTCAGCATAAACTCCAGCAAGTTTATAATAAAGGATAAATCTGGGAATTCAATTGATTCAATTTTTTATAATATTGATTTCTCAAAAGCATTATTAACCTTTAAGAAACCAATCTCTCTTGATACAATAATTGTTGAGTATTTACGCTTTCCGGATTTTTTAACTAAAACCTATAAACAACTTGATGAAAGTATAATTGTAGATAACACAGATGATTTAAATAGATTATATAAACTATCTCAACCTAGCGAATCGAGATCATTTAAACCTTTTGATGGCCTTACAACTTCAGGTAGTATCTCTAGAGGTGTGACAATTGGAAATAATCAAAATTCTGTTTTAAACAGTGAATTAGATTTACAAATTTCAGGAAAACTAAACGATAAAGTCACCCTTAGAGCATCTATACAAGATGCAAATATTCCTTTACAAGAAAGTGGTTATTCTCAACGTTTAGATGAATTTGACCAAGTATTTATTGAATTGATTAGTGCAAATTGGAATATTAGAGCTGGAGATATTGATCTTAATAATTCCGATTCTTATTTTGGTAAATTTTCAAAGCGTGTACAAGGTCTACTTGTAAATGCAAATTTTAATAACGATGAGTCAAAAACAAATTTATTTGCTGCTGGTGCTTTAGTAAGAGGCCAATTTGCTAGAAGTAAGATTTTAGCACAAGAAGGAAATCAAGGTCCATATAAATTAAAAGGTCAAAATGGTGAATTGTATGTACTTATCGTATCTGGAAGTGAAACTGTATATGTAAATGGAATAGCTTTACAGCGTGGCGAAAACAAAGATTATATAATCGATTATAACGCTGGAGAATTAATTTTTAACTCTACTTATCCAATTAATTCTGAAATGCGAATTACAGTTGACTATCAATTTAGTGATAGAAACTATTCGCGATTTATTGCATATGGAGGCGGAAAATTTGAACGTGAAAAACTAAAAATTAGCGCGTCAGTTTATACAGAGAATGATGCCAAGAATCAACCTTTGCAACAGAATTTATCTTCAGAACAAGTTGAAATATTAGCAAACGCAGGAGATGACAGCTCACAAATGGTTGCACCTTCTGGTATACAAGAATCTTATAATGAAAATAGAATTCTATATAAAAAAGAAATCGTTGGAGGAGTAGACGTTTTTGTATTTTCCAATAATCCTGATGATGAACTTTTTAATGTTAAGTTTACTTTAGTTGGTGAAAATCAAGGAGATTACATAATAAGTAGTACAAATGCAATTAATACAATTTATGAGTATATAGCTCCTATTTCTGGTATTGCTCAAGGAAATTATGCTCCAATTGTGAGGTTAATTGCTCCTACTAAATTACAAATGGCTGTTATAAATGGAACTTATAATCCATCAGATAAAACAACCATTAAATTTGAATTATCAGGAAGTAAAAACGATTTGAATTTATTTTCAAACCTTGATAACAACGACGACAATGGTTTTGCTGGAAAACTAAATATCACTCAAAATTTGATTAAAAATGACAGCCTATGGAATCTAAATGCATTTATTAATACAGATTATATCCATCAAAACTTTAGAACAATAGAACAGCTTTATAATGTTGAATTTAATAGAGATTGGAATATTGAAAATCCTTTAGGAAATCAGCAACTTGTAAAAACGGGATTATCTACTTTTCACTCAACAAAAGGAAATGCAACATATACTTTCGAGCATTTAAATTACTCCGATAATTTTAATGGAAATCGACATAATGCTCAAGCCAATTTAAGGTTAGCAAAATTTCATTTATATTCAAATTCAAGTATTCTTTCAGCAAGAGATGATATAAACACTTCTAACTTTTTTAGGTCTTTTAACAGATTAACTTATAACTACAAAGAAGGTTGGGTTGGAACTAAATTAAACATAGAAAACAACAAACAACAAAACATACAAACTGAAGAAATAACTGCTTTAAGTCAGCGTTTTATAGCTTACGAAGTTTTTACAGGAATTGGAGATAGTACAAATATTTTTACCGAAATAGGTTACAAAAACAGAAGTAATGATAGTGTTAAAAATAACCTTTTAAAAAAAGTAAATAGTTCGAACACTTATTATCTTAAAACTAAACTAGTACAAAACACAAACACTAATCTTGCTTTATTTGTAAATTACAGAATCTTAAAACATGTAGATGAAACCATAGACGACGAACAATCTTTAAATTCAAGGTTGCAATACAGCCAGAAACTTTTTAAACAACTTATTTTTCTTAACACAGTTT
>Ga0102811_1001236_pt1 | contig 12179 bp, 8 predicted proteins | sample ColrivemetaGS705_FD_84507 | JGI IMG/M metagenome (GOLD analysis project Ga0102811, IMG submission 84507) | Estuarine microbial communities from the Columbia River estuary - Flood tide ETM metaG S.705 | ecosystem: Environmental > Aquatic > Marine > Intertidal zone > Estuary | place: USA: Columbia... | reverse complement strand
CAATATCTTTAGTCATTCCATATTTACAAACATCTTGTAAATTACCACCTTGAGCACCAACTCCAGGAACTAGAAGAAAACTTTCTGGAATTATTTTTCTTATATCTAACAAATATTTTGCTTTAGTGGCGCCTACAACATACATTAAGTTTTTGGAGTTTGCCCAAGTTTTTGAAGTTTCTAGAACTTGCTTATACATTTCTTTACCATTAACTTCTTTAGTTTGAAAATCAAATGCGCCTTGATTAGATGTTAAAGCCAAAAGTATAGTATGTTTATTTTTAAATGCTAAAAATGGTTCCACAGAATCTTTTCCCATATAAGGCGCAACAGTTACACTATCGAACCCTAAATCTTCAAAAAAAGCTTTAGCATACATAGTACTTGTATTTCCAATATCGCCACGCTTTGCATCAGCAATAGTAAATATTTCGGGATAGTGTTTATTTAAATAACTAATCGTTTTTTTAAGCGCTTGCCAACCTTTAATTCCGCAAGCTTCGTAAAAAGCAGTATTTGGCTTGTAGGCAACACATAAATGATGCGTAGCATCAATTATAGCTTTATTAAATTCAAAAATAGGGTCTTCCTCTTTTAGTAAATGTTGTGGAATTTTATTTAAGTCTACATCTAAACCTATACACAAAAAAGATTTCTTTTTTTGTATTTGTTCTATAAGTTGAATAGTTGTCATAGCATTAAAAAAACCTCAAATTAGAGGCTTGTTAATTATAATAAATCATCATTAGCTTTAAGTAACTCTGTGTTTTCAGCTAACATTAATTCGTCAATTATTTTTTGAATATCACCATTAATAATGTTGGATAAATCATAAAGTGTTAATCCAATTCTATGATCTGTAACACGTCCTTGAGGATAATTATACGTTCTAATTTTTGCACTTCTATCTCCAGAAGACACCATACTTTTTCGCTTCTCTGAATCTGCGGCTTGCTTCTTAGCGAGTTCCATTTCGTATAAACGAGAACGTAAAACTTTTAAGGCTTTTTCTAAGTTTTTATGAGATGATTTTTGATCTTGACAACTTACAATCATACCTGTAGGCTCATGATGCAATTTAATAGCAGAGTAGGTTGTATTTACAGATTGTCCTCCTGGACCTGTTGATGTTGTGCGCTCAATACGAACTTCAGTCATATCTAATTCTACATCAAATTCTTCTGCTTCAGGTAAAACAATTACAGTTGCTGCACTTGTATGAACACGACCTTGTGTTTCTGTTTGTGGAACACGTTGTACACGATGTACTCCAGCTTCGAATTTCATTGTTCCATAAACATCTTCACCAGAAACTTCAAAAATGATTTCTTTAAAACCTCCAGAGGTTCCTTCGTTTAAATTTACAACATCTACTTTCCAGCCTTTATCACTGCAGTATTTTGAGTACATTCTATATAAATCACCAGCAAAAATACTTGCTTCATCACCACCAGTTCCTGCTCTAATTTCCATAACAACATTTTTAGCATCGTCTGGATCTTTTGGTATTAACATATACTTGATTTCTTCTTCAAGTTCTGGCAATTCGCTTTTAGCTTCTTCTAATTGCATTTTTGCCATTTCTACCATTTCATCATCTCCTCCTTCTGCAATAATATCTTCAGCTTCCTGAATATTACTCATTAAAGACTTATAAATTGCACCTTTATCTACAAGTTTTTTTAAGTCTTTATATTCTTTATTTAGTTTTATATAGCGCTTCTGATCTGTAATAATATCTGGTTGGATAATTAAATCACTCACCTCATCAAATCTTTGCTTTACTATTTGAATTTTCTCTAACATTTAATTCTTTAAATTGTGTAGCAAAAGTACGATAATTTATGAATTGTTAATAGTTGATTATTAATTCAATAATTAAACAAAAAATAAATGCTTATTCATATCGTTTTATAGGTATGAAGCAATTATTCACAATACTTATTTTTTACAAACCTTATGTAGTTTGGTCTTTAATTGTAAATATTTGTATTGCTATAATTTGTCCTGCAATAATCTCTGCTATTACAACAAAATTACTACTAACAATATTTATTTGGTTTTTGGTTAAAGAAACAAGAGTAAAACACAAACTATATTTTTATAATAAACTTGGAATATCAACTATAAAATTGTTTTCAATCTTATTTTTAATTGACATTTCTTTTACAATTGGTTTTCTTGAAGTGATTAAAGAATATGTATAAAAAAAGAGCTCAATAAATAAATTATCAAGCTCTTTTCACATTTAATCAGGGGAAAAAATTTATCCACATTTAGATGAACCACAATCTGTACAAGTAAGACAACCTTCTTGATAAATTAGGTTTTCAGAATCACAATTAGCACAAGTTTGCCCTTTAACCTTTGTACCATCTTCAACATAGCGTTTTAGTGCACGAACAACTCCGTTTTTCCATGTATTAATCGATTCACTATCTAAATGTAGACTATTAATAAGCTCTACAATTTTATCTATTGGCATTCCATGTCTCAATGTACTTGAAAACAATTTTGCATAGTTCCAGAATTCAGGATTAAACTTATGCGATAAGCCTTCAATTGTAGTTTTATAGCCTCTTTTATTTTTATATTGAAAATCATATCGAGAAGGTTCACCTTCAGTTTTGTTTTTAATAATAACACCTTCATTTACCCAACGCGGAATTAAAATTCCATCTTCGTCATCTGCCATACCTGTAAAAACTTCGTATGGTTTACCATCTATTAACCCAATAAATGCAATCCATTTGTCTTTATTGTTTTGGAACCTAACAACATCAGCCTCTAAAATTATAGGACGCTTTGTAGGAAAAGATGTAAGCTTTATATTTTCACTTGTTTTCTTTTCGTCGTTTGCAATAAGTACCCCTGAACGAGATCCATCTCTATAAACAGTAACGCCTTTACAACCAACTTCCCAAGCTTTAAGATATAATTCACCAACTAATTCTTCTTTAACATCACTAGGTAGGTTAATTGTTACACTTATAGAATGATCAACCCATTTTTGAACTGCACCCTGCATTGTTACTTTACTAAGCCAATCTACATCATTAGAAGTTGATTTATAATAAGGTGATTTTTTTATAAGTTCATTAATTTCTTCCTGAGAGAAATTTTTATTAGTATCAATACCATTAACTTCCATCCATTGTTTGAAACGATGGTGAAAAACAACATATTCTTCCCAAGAATCACCAACCTCATCAATAAAATCTACTTTTACTCCTTTATCATTTGGATTTACTTTTCTTCTGCGTTTATAAACTGGCATAAAAACAGGCTCTATACCAGAAGAAGTTTGTGTCATTAAACTTGTTGTTCCAGTTGGAGCAATAGTAAGTAAAGCAATGTTTCGTCTTCCATATTCAAGCATTTCGTAGTATAGTTGACTATCAACTTCTTTTAAACGTTTAATAAAAGGGTTGTTTTTCTCACGTTCTGCATCAAATATTTCAAATGCTCCACGCTCTTTTGCTGTATTTACAGAAGCGCGATAGGCTGAAATTGCCATTGTTTTGTGTATTTCTTCAGAAAAACTATTACCTTCTTCACTTCCATATTGTATACCTAAGGCTGCAAGCATATCGCCTTCTGCTGTAATGCCTATTCCAGTACGTCTTCCTTCTCTTGCTTTATTTTGAATGTTTAACCACAGATTTCTTTCAACCAATTTAATCTCTTCGGTTTCTGGATCTCCATCAATTTTTCGAATAATTGCATCAACTTTTTCTAATTCTAAATCAATAATATCATCCATTATACGTTGTGCAAAAGCAATATGTTTTTCGAATAATTCGAAATTAAAGCTTGCTTCTTTTGTAAATGGTTTCTCAACATATGAAAATAAATTTATTGCTAACAAACGACAAGAATCATATGGACATAAAGGAATTTCACCACAAGGATTTGTAGAAACAGTTTTATATCCTAAATCTGCATAACAATCAGGTACAGATTCATTTATAATAGTATCCCAGAATAAAATTCCAGGTTCTGCAGATTTCCATGCATTATGTACGATTTTTTTCCAGATACCTCTAGCCTCAACAGTTTTTTCAAATTTAGGGTTATCAGAAAAAATAGGATATTTTTGAGTATAAGTAGCCCCTTCTTTAACAGCTCTCATAAACTCATCATCTATTCTAACAGATACATTTGCTCCTGTAACTTTTCCTTGTTCTAACTTCGCATTAATAAAATCTTCAGAGTCTGGGTGATTAATTGAAACCGATAGCATTAGTGCACCTCGACGTCCATCCTGTGCTACTTCTCGTGTTGAATTTGAATAACGTTCCATAAAAGGAACAATTCCAGTAGACGTTAAAGCTGAGTTTTTTACTGCTGATCCTTTAGGTCGTATATGAGATAAATCGTGACCAACACCACCTCTTCTCTTCATTAATTGAACTTGTTCTTGGTCAATCTTCATAATTCCTCCATAAGAATCTGATCTTCCATCATTACCAATAACAAAACAATTAGATAAAGATGCTATTTGATACGGGTTTCCAATTCCTGCCATTGGACTACCTTGAGGCACTATATATTTAAAATCTTTAATTAAATCAAAAATTTCTTCTTCTGTCAAAGAGTTTGGGTAACGCGCCTCAATTCTGGCAATTTCCTTTGCAATACGCATATGCATATCGTTAGGTGTTTTTTCAAAAATATTACCTTGTGAATCTTTTAAAGCATATTTATTAAGCCATACTCGAGCAGCTAAATCGTCACCTTTAAAATACTCCAGTGCAGCATTAAAGGCTTCTTGATCTGTATACGACTGTGGTAATGCAACTGATGTTTTGATTGCCATTAGTTTATTTAGTTTTAAGAAGGTTAGTTGAATCTATTTATAAAGTATAAAAGAAGACAAAAAAAATAACTTAAAACATGACAATTATCATTAAGTTGTCAACAAATATGTGTTAATTATCTGTTTAACAGTTGTTTAAGAATTTATTAACAACAAAAAGTTAACAAAAATATAAATTTAAAAATCAACTACAACTCCTATTCCTAACAGCTGTTTCCATTGCACTTTTGCTCCTAAAAGTTCATTTTCTTCACTCTCAGAATCATCATTTACTATTTTAATATCGTTGTCGTATTTGAGATGTGAACCTAAAGTTGCCCTAACAAAACTATTAACCGTAAAATTAAAGTTTACTCGCCAATCAACATCTACATTTCCAAAGTCATTAATATAATCTGTATAAAAGCTCATAAAACTTTTAACAGAAATATTCTCTGCTATTTGTGTATTGTAAGACCCAGTTAAAAGAATGCCCAATTCCCTTCGAGTTTGTCTTCCTTTAGTAATCCTGTTTCCAACATCATCAAAAATAGCTCTTTTTACACCAAACGCTCCAGCATCTGCCAATGTTTGATCTAAAACAAAAGTAGATTTTAATGTTAAAGGCGATATATATGCCGAAAAAGATTCGATCTGTTCTCCATAAACGGTTCCCACTCCTAAAAAAACATAAGCTGGTGCCATAAACCTAGATATGGGTTTTGAATCACTTTTAGAGTAGTTATATCCATTGGTGAATTGCGTTTTAAAATTGAAATTTGCAGAATAATACCAATTAGATATGGTGTCCTTTCTAAAACCAAATGTTGAATTTACTTCAACTAAATCATCTGTTTTTCTAATATCTTGGTTTTGCTGTTTATTAACGCCATAACGTACTCCTGCATTATTTTCCCAAATCATGTGCCCTTGTTGATAATTTCGCTGAAATTCTAATCCTAAAAGTCCAGATATTGAATTTGAACCTCCAGCATTCCAATTAACAAAAGCAACTTCGCTAATATCTAAACTAGCTTTATTTATTGTATTCCAGTTAGGTTTTAAAATTTTAACTTTATTATCTAAAGAATCTGAAGCGATAGATTCTTGAGTTTGAATATTTGAAAAGCTAAAAAGTGAAATTATAATTAATGCAATTCTAAATTTGCTCATAACATGAGTCTTTTAATGTTTATTAATAGTAATTAAAAACGCCAAATTCACTTTTTATTGTCAGCTTTTTAGAATTACTAGCCTCTACTTTCCCAACTATTTGTGCGTCAACATTAAAACGTTTAGAAATTTTTATTAAATCTTCTGCTATATCTGGAGATACATATAATTCCATTCTATGTCCACAGTTAAACACTTGATACATTTCTTTCCAATCTGTTTTTGATTGTTCTTGTATAAGCTTAAACAAAGGTGGAATTTTAAACATATTGTCTTTAATAATATGTAAATCTTCAACAAAATGTAAAATTTTAGTTTGAGCTCCTCCACTACAATGTATCATACCATGTATAGACTCTGAGTTATACTTAGAAAGTATAGCTTTAATAATTGGTGCATATGTTCTGGTAGGAGATAATACTAATTGTCCTGCATCAATTGGTGATTCCTCAATAGAATCTGTAAGTTTTGTTTGACCTGAATACACTAAATCTGAAGGCAGAGAAGCATCAAAACTCTCTGGATATTTGTCTGCTAAGTATTTATGAAAAACATCATGTCTTGCAGAAGTCAACCCATTACTTCCCATACCTCCATTATATGATTTTTCATAAGAAGCTTGTCCAAATGAAGCTAATCCTACAATAACATCTCCTGGTTTAATATTTGCATTATCAATAACATTCTCACGTTTCATTCTTGCTGTAACCGTAGAATCTACAATAATTGTTCTTACCAAATCTCCTACATCTGCTGTTTCGCCTCCAGTTGAATGTATCGTAACACCAAATTCTTTTAATTCTGAAATTAATTCTTCCGTTCCATTAATTATTGCTGAAATAACTTCTCCAGGAATTAAGTTTTTATTCCTCCCTATTGTAGATGATAACAAAATATTATCTGTGGCACCAACACATAATAAATCGTCAATATTCATTATTAGTGCGTCTTGAGCAATTCCTTTCCAAACAGAAACATCTCCAGTTTCTTTCCAGTACATGTAGGCTAATGCGCTTTTAGTTCCTGCTCCATCTGCATGCATTATGATGCAGTAATCATTATCATTTGTTAAGTAGTCTGGTACAATTTTACAAAATGCTTTTGGAAATAATCCTTTGTCAATGTTCTTTATTGCACTATGCACATCTTCTTTTGAAGCTGAAACTCCTCTTAAAGCATATCTTTGACTAATTTCTTTGCCCATTTTTTTTAATTAAAGTTTTGCAAAAATAACAAAGTTATTAGTAACTCATGCCTTAATGCTTTTATGAAATCGTTATTTAGTGAACAATAATTCTCTGTATTTTGTTAATGGCCAAATCTCATCATCAACCATGAGTTCAAGTTTATCACAATGGTATCTTATGTCATCGAAAAATGGTTTTACTTTATTACAGTACAGTTTTGCTCTTTTTTCTGAATCTTGAATTTTATTTGCTTTTTTTCGTTCTTCTACCATTTTATTCACTCCTGTATTAATAGACTCTATTCTAAGCGATATATCCTGAATTAGATCGAGCTGCTCTTTAGCATAAGTTTTAAATTGAGCTCCATATATATCCTTAAGTCCTTTTACATTCTCAATTAGTATATTTTGATATTTAACTGCTGTGGGAATGACATGATTTTTTGCTATATCTCCTAAAACTCTACCTTCAATTTGAATATGCATCGCGTATTCTTCCATATCTATTTCATAACGCGCTTTAATCTCAACTTCATTCATAACACCAAGCGAACGATACATATCTATTGTTTTGCTTGATATCTTTGCTTTTAATGCTTCTGGAGTTGTTTTATTATTACTTAAACCACGTTTTTTTGCTTCTTTTTGCCAATCTTCTCCATAACCATTGCCTTCAAATAAAATATTTTTGGATTCTTTAATATACTCTCTTAATATATTAAAAATGGCTTCATCCTTTTTAAAATCTTTATTATCAACTAAAGCATCAACTTCTTTTTTAAATTCTACTAATTGTTTAGCGACAATTGAATTAAGTACAGTCATTGGTTTAGCACAATTTGCAGTAGATCCAACTGCTCTGAATTCAAACTTATTTCCAGTAAATGCAAAAGGAGATGTTCTATTTCTATCTGTATTATCGAGAAGAATCTCAGGTATTTTTCCAACTACATTTAACTTTAAATCTGTTTTTTCTTCTGGAGATAATTTTCCTTTTGTAACAGTTTCTAATTCTTTTAAAACTTTTGTGAGTTGTTCTCCAATAAAAACTGAAATAATTGCAGGTGGCGCTTCGTTTGCTCCAAGTCTATAATCATTACTAGCACTTGCAACAGAAGCTCTCAATAATTCTTCGTTATCGTGTACTGCTTTAATTGTATTAATAAAGAAGGTTAAAAACTGAAGATTACTCATTGGAGTCGTTCCTGGTGCTAACAAATTAATACCAGTATTTGTGCTTAAACTCCAATTATTATGTTTTCCTGAACCATTTACACCATCAAATGGTTTTTCGTGAAATAATACTTTAAAATTATGTCTTTTAGCGACTTTCTCCATAATATCCATTAATAATGAATTATGGTCGACTGCTAAATTAGCTTCTTCATATATTGGTGCTAATTCAAATTGATTTGGAGCGACTTCGTTATGTCTTGTCTTCACTGGAATACCAAGTAATAAACTTTCAACTTCCAAATCTCTCATGTATGCCATAGCACGATTTGGAATACTTCCAAAATAATGGTCATCCAATTGCTGTCCTTTTGCAGGAGAATGCCCTAGAAGTGTTCTTCCTGCTAAAACAATATCTGGTCGAGATGCTGCCAAAGCATAATCAATTAAAAAATACTCTTGTTCCCAACCCAATGAAGCATTTACTTTTTTTACATTTTTGTCAAAATATTTTGCAACATCAACAGCAGCGCTATCTATTGCATTTAAAGCTCTTAATAATGGTGTTTTATAATCTAAAGCTTCACCAGTATAAGACACAAAAACAGTAGGTATACATAATGTTTTACCATAAATAAATGCAGGAGAAGTAGGATCCCAAGCAGTATATCCTCTAGCTTCGAAAGTATTTCTAATGCCTCCATGAGGAAAAGAAGATGCATCAGGTTCTTGCTGAACTAATTGATCTCCAGCAAAACGTTCAATAGCTATACCATCAGAAGTAGTTTCAAAAAAAGAGTCATGCTTTTCAGCAGTTGAACCTGTTAATGGCTGAAACCAATGTGTATAATGTGTTACACCTTTAGACAAAGCCCATTCTTTCATTGCTAATGCAATTTGATCTGCAGTTACGCGATTAATTTTCGCACCTTTATCAATAGCATCTTTTACTCTTTGATAAGAATCTTTTGTTAATGCTTGCAACATTGCCCTATCATTAAAAACATTTAAACCAAACAAAGAAGATCTTCTGTTAGTTTCCTCAACATTAATAGGTTGCCTATTTAACGATTCTTTTATTGCATAAAAACGAAGTGTTGCCATTTTATAAAATTTATTTAATGCAAAATTAACTGTATATAACATATTTTAAAATAAATAAGCCTAAGGTTATTAACAATTTTACATTTTTTACTCTTTTTTTTGATTATAAATCATTTTTACCCTCTATTTTATAGGGTGTAAATAAAAATCAAACGCATTGTTAATAATTTTACCCTCAAAAAACATACACATACAACAAATCATATATATTTGTGGCTGAAATTCTGTTAAACATTAAATTTAAAAAAATATGGCAAAGTCAAAACTTGAGTATATATGGCTGGATGGTCATGAACCAACTCAAAACATGAGAAGTAAAACTAAAATTGAAGATGATTTTAGTGGTAAATTAGAAGATTGTGATATTTGGTCATTTGATGGTTCATCAACTGAGCAAGCTGAAGGAGGTTCTTCTGATTGTTTATTAAAACCTGTAGCTATTTACCCAGATCCAACAAGAAAAAATGGATATTTAGTAATGTCTGAAGTATTAAATTCTGAAGGAAAACCACACCCATCTAATGCAAGAGCAAAAATTGATGATGATGACAATGACTTTTGGTTTGGTTTTGAACAAGAATATTTCTTAATGGACACTAAAACTGATTTACCTTTAGGATTCCCTCGTGGTGGATTCCCTGGACCTCAAGGAAAATATTATTGTTCTGTAGGTGGTAGATATACTTGGGGTAGAGATTTTGTAGAAGAGCATGCTGATTTATGTATAGAAGCTGGAATTAACTTTGAAGGTATTAACCAAGAAGTTGCTCCAGGACAATGGGAATTCCAAATCTTTGCAAAAGGCGCTAAAAAAGCTGGTGATGAAATTTGGGTTGCTAGATATTTATTAGATAGATTAACTGAAAAATATGGTTACTATGTTGAGTACCATCCAAAACCAGTAGTAGGTGATTGGAATGGTTCTGGTATGCATGCAAACTTCTCTAATACTACATTAAGAACTTGTGGTTCTCAAGCAACATACGAAGCAATTTGCGAAGCTTTTAGACCAGTAACTGAAGAACATATGGCTGTTTATGGAGCGTTTAATGATGAGCGTCTAACTGGATTACATGAAACTGCTCACGTAAACGACTTTTCTTATGGTATCTCAGACAGAGGAGCTTCAATACGTATTCCAATTATTACAGTTGAAAAAGGCTGGAAAGGTTGGTTAGAAGACAGAAGACCTGCTTCTAATGGTGACCCTTATAAGATTGCAGAAAGAATTATAAGAACAGTTAAATCTGCAAAAATTTAAAAAGTTTTATTAATTAAATTTGAATCTGTTTAAAACGCTTATCATTTTTTGATAGGCGTTTTTTTTATGAACTTTAGTTAGCACCCAGAAATACTAAAAATATAAACAAACCATAAGCTCCAACTAACATTAATCCTTCAAGTTTACCAAACTGAAAACGTTTTGGAATAAATATCATAGGTAGAATTACAGCTGCAAAAAGCAACATCCAAAAAATATCTCTCGAAAGAATTTGATCATCAGTTACTGGAATAGTCTTAATCATTGACGTAATTCCTAAAACAGATCCAATATTAAAAATATTGGAGCCTATTAAATTGCCTAAAGAAATTGCTTTTTCTTTTTTAACTACAGCAATTACAGAAGCTGCTAATTCTGGAATACTTGTACCTACTGCTATCATTGAAACCGAGATAACTGCCTCACTCACTCCTATTTTCTCTGCAATTTGAATTGCGCCATCAACCAACCAATCTGAGCCAAAATACAAAGCAACACCTCCTATTGTTAACCAAATAAATATTTTAAAAAAAGAAACTTGTGAAAGTGTTTCATCAACGATTTCGATATCATCATCCTTTTTTGCGCGTTTAATTAACATGTAAATAAAAACGATTAAACCAATAAATAGTATTGCACCTTCTATTGCTGTTAATTGCTTGTCATTATATAGAAAATAGTATAATGCCATTGAAAACACCATCATAACAGGCCAATTAAAACTATAAAAAGATTTATCTACAGTTATAACTCCAATAAGTGCTGTTATTCCTAGAACCAATCCAAGATTTGCAATATTAGATCCAACGACATTGTTTATGGCTATTGCAGGAGAACCATTTAAAGCCGCATTAAGACTCACCAATAATTCTGGTGCAGAAGTTGCAAATGACACTACTGTAAGACCGATTATCATTTTAGATAAATTCAACTTAAATGATAAAGCAATAGAGGATCTAACTAAATACTCACCTCCTATTACAAGTAAAATAAAACCAAGAATCACCCAAACAATGCTCATAAAAAATGTTTTTGCGAAGATAAAATAAGATTTATGATTATTGTAATTTGCTTATTTTTTTATTCATTCAACGCAATAATTCTTAAATAAATCATAATTAAAACTAAAAATATAGTTAAATAACTATAATTGTAGTTGTGTAACTATATTTTTAGTTATAGATTTGAAGTAATATAAATTATTATATATCATGTTGCAAAAATTAACTAGCAAAGAAGAAGAAGTAATGCATATACTTTGGAGTCTTAAAAAAGCATTTGTAAAAGATGTACTTTCTGAAATTAAAGACGCAAAACCTCATTACAATACATTATCAACTATTATAAGAAATTTAGAAGAAAAAGGTTATGTTGGTTATAATGCCTATGGGAAAACACATCAATACTTCCCTATTGTTAACAAAGAAACGTACAGAGAAAAATTCTTTAACAGTGCTATAGATAGCTATTTTAACAGTTCTTAT
>Ga0102811_1001230_pt1 | contig 12198 bp, 17 predicted proteins | sample ColrivemetaGS705_FD_84507 | JGI IMG/M metagenome (GOLD analysis project Ga0102811, IMG submission 84507) | Estuarine microbial communities from the Columbia River estuary - Flood tide ETM metaG S.705 | ecosystem: Environmental > Aquatic > Marine > Intertidal zone > Estuary | place: USA: Columbia... | reverse complement strand
GTTTCTTTTATTTTCAAGGTATGAAGTCCGCTTAAAAAACATGCAACACCTAAGCCAAAGCAAGTTACAGCAATTGTTTGCGCAATATCTGGAGCGTTTATCAAATCTAAAGTTAGCAGTTGTTGGTTGTTAAATGTTGATGGTTGGTTTGACAATGTGATTGTATTCTTGTTAAACGTAGTTTTTACACCTAATTTTTCATAAATACCAGCCAAAACCGAATCGCCTTGTAAACTATTTTTTTTGTAGGAAGACAAAGTAACTTCTGAATTAGGACTCAAGGCTACCAAACTATAATAATAAGAAGCCGAACTCCAGTCAGATTCTACAACTATTGTTTTGTTTTCAATGGAAGGTTTTGGCTGAATTAAAATACGATCATCATCCCAAGAAAGTTCAACCCCTAATTCCGCTAACAAAGTTAAAGTCATTTTAATATAAGGAACCGAAGTAATTTCTCCTTTAAATTTTAACTGCAATCCGTTTTCTAATAATGGAGCTATTAAAAGTAAGGATGATATGTATTGACTACTTACATTGCCTTCAATTTCAACAAAATTATGAACTAACTTTTTACCAATAATTTTTAAAGGTGGAAACCCTTCTTTTTCTAAATATTGAATATTTGCTCCCAATGATTTTAAAGCATCAACCAAAATTTTTATTGGCCTGTCTTTCATTCTGTGTGATCCGGTAAGTATAATTTCCGAATTTTCCTTTACCGCAAAATATGAAGTTAAAAATCGCATTGCAGTACCCGCATGTCCAATGTTTATTTCATTAGAGGTACTTAACAATGCTTTTTGCATTAAAACAGAATCATCAGAATTTGAAATATTTTCAATTTGCAAATTTTTATAAAACTGCTGTAAAATCAACAACCTGTTTGTTTCACTTTTTGAACCTGTAATTTGAATATTTCCACTTACAGGTTTATTAATTTTATTGATTTTCAACGATTCCATAGTTATTGCAAAGATTAGAAACTTTAAAAAATTTCCTTTTTTATTTCAACCCACAAAGTTAACGCACAAAAAATAGTATCCAAATTTAGTTAGGAATTTTTGAGGCTATAGCACCGTATTTAGAATTTTGAGTTTAAGTATTAAAACAAGCAACTAACAACCTATTGTTTTCTAATAAACTTGTAATAACCCGCCATAAACAAACCATAAATAGCTGACATTACCAATTGAATTAAAACAAATTGCTGCCAAACATCTTTTGAAAAATATTCATTGACCATTCCAGCGATGGAGCCAGTATTAAAAATGGCCATCACTATTTTTATAATAGAAACTACTACTAAAAATACAAGACCAAATCGTATGGCTAATTTAAAAAACGGCTGATTCTTATATTCACTCATTATTGCAATTTTTTATTGTTATGATGGCGATCATGATCTCGTTTGGTTTTTACATCCATTTTTTTATCGAAAGCAGCTTGTAAATCAATGCCCGTTTGGTTTGCTAAACACAAAACAACAAAAACAACATCTGCCAATTCTTCACCCAAATCCTTATTTTTATCACTTTCTTTTTCACTTTGTTCACCATAACGGCGCGCAATAATTCGGGCAACTTCACCAACTTCTTCAGTTAATTGCGCCATGTTTGTCAATTCATTAAAATAACGAACGCCATGTTCTTTTATCCAGTTATCAACTACCAATTGTCCATTTTTTAAATCCATTGCTTTCTATTTTATTGAAGTTCAAATATAAGGAACTTAATTATAAACTACTCTTTATTTAAAAACTTCAAAAATTCATTTCTTGTAATTTCTTCAGCTCCCATACTCGCCAAATGGTTATTGTAAACCTGACAGTCAATTAACTGATAATTTTCTTTTTCAAGTTTTTGAACCAAATAAATAAATGCTATTTTTGATGCATTGTTCACTTTGCTAAACATACTTTCTCCACAAAAAATATGACCTAAATCTATCCCATACAAACCACCAACCAATTCATTATTTAGCCAAACCTCTACAGATTTAGCAATTCCTTTTTTATGCAATTGCATATAAGCGAGCTGCATTTCATTGGTAATCCAAGTACCTCCCTGTCCTTGTCTATAAACATTTTTACAATTTGAAATAACTTCAGAAAAATGCTGATTAAATGTGATGGTAAATTCTCCTTTTCTGATAACCTGACTCATGCTTTTTGAGATTTTCAAATTTTCAGGAAACAATACCATCCGTGGATTTGGACTGTACCAAATAATTGGCTCGCCCTGATTGTACCATGGGAAAATCCCACTTTTATAAGCCAGCAATAATCTTTCAGTTGATAAATCGCCGCCAATAGCAAGCACACCATCTTGATCGGCTAATTGAACTGGAGGAAAAACCAAATCGCTTGAAAGTAAATACATTGTTCTTTTTTTACAAATATAAATAAACAAAAAAAGAGAAAACCTTTCGGTTTTCTCTTTTTTTATATCATTAAAACTTCCTTAAAAAGGCAAGTCGTCTGGTTCACTGTCATCAATATTAGATGTCGTTTCAAAAGTATCTACAGCCGCAGTTGGTTCTGTACCAGTTCCCACTGAATCAGCCTCAATTCTCCAACCAACAATTGAGTTAAAGTATACTGCCTCACCTTGTGGGTTAATCCATTCTCTACCTCTTAAATTGATAGAAATTTTCACATCCTGTCCAACTTTATAACTATTCAACAAATCGCATTTATCTTGCACAAATTCAACCATAATCATTTGTGGATATTGCTCATTTGTCGTAACAACCATTTCTCTTTTTCTAAAACCACTTGCTCCAAAAGTTTTAGTCTCATCAATTTTTTTAATTTTTCCTGTAATTTCCATTTTTCTAATTATTTCATTAAAAGTACTTTCCAAGCACTTATTACATCGTTTTTTTCCAAAAAGGCTTTCGCAAATGTATGTTTTTTTAATAAATCTATCCCAACATATTGGTCATGTTCTTTTGCAAACTTATCAACATCAGCTTCCAAAGGAAATGCATCAACATTTCCCAACATTCCTAGGTCATTTCCTGTTAAAACAACGCTATTTTTAATTTCAGATGGAATGGCATCAACACCAATACCCAATGTTGACAATGGTTTAGGAATTTCAAAAAAACCATCTTTAGCTCTTGAATAATAATTACCGCCAGCCCTTGCAACCAAATCTAATTTCTCTTGATTGATAGCACCATTTTCATCTAAAAAAGCTTCATTAATATGCAATTTCACAACTTCACAAATAATTAAATTTCCAGCTCCACCTTCAGTTCCAAGTTCCATAATTTCATTTACTTTACATTCAATTTGTATGGGTGATTCCGCAACTCTAAATGGTTTTACTTTTTCAGAAGCTAGCATGGTGAATCCTGCCTTTACAAATTCATTGACGCCTTTTGAATATTCGGTACTTGACAATGACATTTGCTGAACAATTTCAAAATTCACCATATTTATCACAACTTCTTTGGTCTCTTTTATGTTTTCAAGAGTATGCTTTGTTGTATTTCCCTGAACTCTTCGGGCTGGTGAAAAAATTAAAATGGGTGGATTGGCACTAAAAACATTGAAAAAACTAAATGGCGAAAGATTGACATTTCCTTCAGCATCGACTGTACTGGCTAAGGCTATTGGCCTTGGAGAAACAGCACTTAATAAATAACCATGTAATTTTGTTGTTGAAATATCGGCTGGATTTATGCTTAACATACCTTTTTTACTTTCTAACAAATGTAAATATTTCTATTTTAAAATAATATCAATTTAATTTTTAAGTTATATCAACTTATCTTTTATATTTGAATAATGGCTTCACACAAGAACACACAAATAATCAGGTGGATCGTAATAATAACTTCTTTTATTATTGTAAGCCTTATTTTGTGGAATACTTACGACTTTTTTAATAAATTTAAAAGTGAAGAAAGGGCGAAAATGGAAGTGCTTGCCAAAGCCTACGAAAGCTTAAGTATTGCTGATTTGAATACCGATATTTCACTTGAGTATAAAATTATTAGTAATAATCTTAACATTCCTATGATTATTACCAACGAAAAAGACAGTATCACTGAATGGTCAAATTTGGATTCGCTTAAAACTGCAAAACCTAACTATTTAAAAAATCAGCTTGATTTAATGAAAAGCCAAAACGAACCTATTATGGTAAGTTATAAAAAGGCCGACATCAATCAACTTATTTACTACAGAGATTCAGATTTACTGACCAAGTTAAAATATTATCCAATTGCTTTAGTTCTCATATTGATATTGTTTGCAAGTGTCATTTACTTGTTTTTTAAATCGAATAAAATAGCCGAACAAAACAAGTTATGGACTGGCATGGCGAAAGAAACTGCACATCAAATCGGAACTCCTTTATCATCACTTTTAGGTTGGATAGAGATTTTACGCTTAGAAAACACCGATGAAAACACAGTGCAAGAAATTGAAAAAGATGTGCAAAGACTGAACATTATTGCTGAACGTTTTTCAAAAATCGGCTCAGTTCCAGTACTTAAAAAACGCAATATTGTAGCAGCTACAAAAACTGCATTTCATTATTTAGAATCAAGGAGTTCAAAGCAAGTTCATTTTAAATTTAAGGCTACAAATACTGAAATTTACGCCAATATAAACCTTCAATTATTTAGCTGGGTGATAGAGAATTTAGTAAAAAATGCAATTGATGCCATGGAAGGAAAAGGACATATCAACTTACGTATTTCTGAAAATGAAAGCAGTGCTGTAATCACAATTTCTGACACCGGAAAAGGCATTCCAAAAAACATTCAGCAAAAAATATTTTCTCCAGGTTTTACAACCAAAAAACGAGGTTGGGGATTGGGTTTGTCATTGGCTAAACGCATTATTGAAGATTACCACAACGGCAAAATTTCGATTCTAAAATCTGAAGTAAACAAAGGAACAACCTTTGTTATTAACCTAAAAAAATAATGCTATAGATTATTGGAAATTGCTTTTGCTATAGCCTCAAATTCTTCCTTTTGAAGTTTTACTTTTTTCACAAACTGAATATCTTCCATAGCTTGTAAAGGTATTAGATGAACATGAACATGAGGTACTTCCAAACCAATAACTGCCATTCCAATTCTTTTACAAGGAATTGCTTTTTCCAGAGCCAAAGCTATTTTTCTTGAAAATTGCATCAATTCATTATACGTTTCTTCATCTAAATCGAACAGCCTGTTTTCTTCTTTTTTCGGAACTACCAATGTATGACCTTTGGCATTTGGATTCACATCTAAAAAAGCATAAAATTTATCATTTTCGGCTATTTTATAGGATGGAATTTCACCATTTATTATTTTAGTGAAAATTGAACTCATATTTTATATTTTATTCAAAAATTTATCCTCTTGAAATTTCTAATATTTCAAATTTCATAATTCCATTTGGCACTTCAATTTCTGCAATATCACCAACTTTTTTACCTAATAAGCCCTTTCCAATCGGAGAATTTACTGCCAATTTACCTTCTTTAATATTGGTTTCCGAGTCCGCTACCAAAGTATACGTAAACTCCATTTTATTGTCAACATTTTTCAGCTTTACATTAGAACGAATCAATACCTTTGAGTTATCTAATAAAGATTCGTCAATAATCCGGGCATTAGAAACCACTTCTTTTAACTTTGCTATTTTTAACTCTAAATGCGATTGTTCTTCTTTTGCAGCATGATATTCAGCATTCTCACTTAAATCTCCTTTATCTCGTGCTTCAGCAATATCATTACTCACTCTTGGACGTTCAACATGTTCTAAATGTTCAAGTTCATCCTTCAATTTTTTCATTCCTGCTTCAGAATAATAAGATATCTTACTCATAATTTCTCGTTTTAATAAATACAAAAAATCTCAAAACTGGTATCCAGTATGAGACTTGTTACAAATGTACAAAATATTTGTAAATTGCAAGCGCTTACAAATAAACTTGAAATTAAAACTATGCGAAAGCTTTTATTGATATGCCTATTCTTTTCATTATTTTCATGTGAAAAAAATGACACTTTTGATTTACTGCCCATTGTCCCTGTTGACATTCGTATTAACCTAAACTTACCTCAATATATTGAATTGCAAATACCAGGTAATTGGAATGATTCAACTGTTGGAGGAATAAGTGGCATTTTTATTCAAAATATAGGTATTGGCACACCACCTTTCAAGGCTTTTGAGCTTGCCTGTCCAAATAACGATTGCAATGCTCCAATGGTTTTTGATGGGAGTTTAAAATTTAAATGCCCCTGCGACAACAGTGAGTACAGCGTTATTGACGGTTCTCCGCAAACTGCAGGAAATTCTCAATTTGCCAGAGAATATAAAGTAATTGTTATAAGTGATACTGAGTTAATTATTACCAATTTTTAACCGATTTTTTAAAAATAGATTCCTATTTTTGTGCGAAAGCAAAAAAAGTGAAAAATTATTTCTCATCAAATTTCAGGCTAGGCGTTTTAGGTGGCGGACAATTAGGAAAAATGTTGTTAACCGAAACTCAAAAATTTGATATTTACACCGTTATTTTAGACAGTTCAGCTGATGCTCCTTGTGCACAAATTTGCAACGAATTTCATCAGGGTAGTTTGATGGATTTTGATACTGTTTATAATTTTGGCAAACAAGTAGACTTGTTAACCATTGAAATTGAACACGTTAATATTGATGCACTTATTAAATTAGAAGCCGAAGGCTTAGAAATTTATCCACAGCCCAGCGTTTTACAAATCATTCAGCACAAAGGGAAACAAAAAGATTTTTTTGTTAAAAAAAACATTCCAACATCTCCACATAAAAGATTCGAAACACTTGAGGAATTGAAAAACAGTTCTTTACATTTTCCTTTTGTTTGGAAATCGGCTCAATTTGGATATGACGGTACTGGCGTTAAAATTGTAAAAAACGAAAATGATTTAAATACCTTAACTGATACCGATTGTATAGTTGAAGATCTAATTCCTTTTAAAAATGAATTGGCAGTTATTGTTGCCCGTAATAAAAGTGGAGAAATAAAAACATATCCTGTTGTTGAAATGGAATTTCATCCAGAAGCCAATCAGGTTGAATATGTCATTTGTCCTGCTAGAATTTCAGATGGTGTTGCTCAAAAAGCAAAAGAAGTAGCTTTAAAAGTTGCAACTTCTTTTGAGCATATTGGTTTATTGGCGGTTGAGATGTTTCAAACTGAAGACGATGAAATTATTGTGAACGAAGTTGCGCCAAGAACACATAACAGCGGACATTATAGCATTGAAGCTTCATTTACCAGTCAGTTTGAACAGCATGTTCGCAGTATATTAAATCTTCCTTTGGGAAATACCGATAGTAAAGTTGCTGGAATTATGGTAAATTTGGTAGGTGAAGAAGGTTTTTCAGGTAATGTTGTGTACGAAAATATAAATGAAATTTTGAAAATGGATGGTGTAACGCCACATATTTACGGGAAAAAAGAAACCCGCCCGTTTCGGAAAATGGGCCATGTTACCATTGTAAACAACGATTTGACGGAAGCACGAAAAATTGCAGAAAAAGTAAAAAACACGATTCGGGTTATTAGTGAGTAGTGAGCGTTTGGAGTTAATAATAAAATTTAATTTTTTAATTTAAAATTATGAGCAAAGTAGGAATTATTATGGGAAGTATTTCAGATCTTCCAATTATGCAGCAAGCCATTGATATTTTAAAAAGTTTTGATATTGAAACTGAAGTTGATATTGTTTCTGCTCACCGAACTCCAGAAAAATTATATGATTACGCTAAAAACGCGCATCACCGAGGTATTTCAGTGATTATAGCTGGTGCCGGAGGTGCTGCTCATTTACCAGGCATGGTTGCTTCTATGAGTCCACTACCAATAATTGGAGTTCCTGTAAAATCCAGAAATTCAATTGATGGTTGGGATTCCGTTTTATCCATTCTTCAAATGCCAGGAGGTGTTCCTGTTGCAACTGTTGCTTTAGATGGTGCACAAAATGCAGGTATTCTGGCTGCACAAATAATCGGCAGTTCAAATAAAATTGTACTTGAAAAAATTATTCAATATAAAGAAGATTTAAAAACAAAAGTAATTAAAGCTTCTGAAAACCTTAAAAGCTAAAACAAACGCTTCGTATTCGGTTTTACTATTTCGCCTTTGTTGTTTTTATACTCAAACTTTGGCAACATTGTATTAATAACTATTTTATCTGTTGTTCTGTTATTTTTCATTAGTTTTAAATTCGATTCTTCAATTGGTTTGTTTAAAATTGTAGCTCCCATAATTCAATAATTTTACATATTTGATCCTTTAACGATGGTATTTTATTTAAATTACTTTTTTAGTGAATTTTAACATTTAATTACAACTCTCATACATTTTAACTGCAATCAACTTATAAAAAATCAATAGATATAATATCTTTGTCAAAATCAAAACACCTTAAACTACAACATGAGCAATCCTTTATTATTACCTTTTAACACCCCGTTTTTAACTGCACCATTTTCACTTATAAAAAATGAGCATTTTAAACCTGCCTTTATTAAAGGTATTGAGTTGGCCCGACAAGAAATTGATGCTATCGCTAATAACGCCGATGATGCTACTTTTAAAAACACCATTGAATTTTTAGATTTTAGCGGACAAATATTAGATCGTATATCAAATATATTCTTCAATTTAAACTCGGCTGAAACCTCTGATGAAATTCAAAAAATCGCACAGGAAGTTTCCCCTATGCTTACTGAGTTTTCTAATGATATTACTTTAAATGAACATCTCTTTAAACGCGTAAAATTTGTTTATGATGCTAAAAATAAATTGCAATTGTCAACGGAACAAAGCACCTTATTGACAAAAAAATATAAAAGTTTTGTTAGAAATGGCGCAAATTTAAATGATAAAGATAAAACTGAATTACGTAAAATTGATGCTGAACTATCAAAATTAAAGTTGAAGTTCGGGGAAAATGTATTGGCAGAAACAAATGCTTATGAACTTCATTTAACCCATAAAAAAGACCTAAAGGGATTGCCTGAAAGCGCCATTGAGGCTGCTGAAATGGAAGCAAAAGAAAAGAATAAAAAAGGGTGGATTTTTACATTGGATTACCCAAGTTATATTCCTTTTGTAACTTATGCCGACAATCGAGAACTTAGAAAAACAATAGCACTGGCTGCTGGAGCAAAATCTTTTCAAAACAATGAATTTGACAATCAACAAAATGTGTTGAATATTGTAAAACTAAGACATCAAAGAGCAAATTTATTGGGCTATAAAACACATGCACATTTTGTTTTAGAAGAGCGAATGGCTGAAAAACCAGAAACTGTAAATGCCTTTTTAGAAGATTTGTTACCCAAAGCAAAACCTGCTGCTGAAAAAGAAATAAACCAGCTGGCAGCACTTGCAAAAAAAGATGGTATTGAACAATTGGAAAAATGGGACAGCGCTTATTATTCAGAAAAACTAAAAAAACAATTGTTTGATTTTGATGAAGAACAACTGAAGCCTTATTTTAAATTAGAAAATGTAATTGATGGCGTTTTTAATATCTCCAATAAATTATTCGATTTGGTGTTTAAAGAAATCAACACCATTGACAAATACCATCAAGATGTCAGAACCTATGAAGTTTCAGATACTTCAGGTAATTATATCGCAATCTTATATGCTGATTTTTTCCCTAGAAAAGGCAAAAGAAATGGCGCATGGATGACTTCCTTTAAAGGACAATGGATATCGGGTTCTGATAATTCTAGACCACATATTTCAATAGTTTGTAATTTTACCAAACCAACGGCAACCAAACCTTCTTTATTGACTTTTAATGAAGTAACAACCCTTTTTCATGAGTTTGGACATGCTTTACACGGAATGCTTGCAAACACAACATACCCAAGCCTATCAGGAACCAATGTGTTTTGGGATTTTGTTGAACTGCCTAGTCAGTTATTGGAAAACTGGTGTTACGAAAAAGAAGCTTTAAATTTATTTGCAAAACATTTTGAAACCAATGAAGTCATTCCAATGGGTTTTATTGAAAAAATAAAACAATCTTCAAACTTTTTAGAAGGTATGCAAACACTAAGACAGCTAAGTTTTGGAATGTTAGATATGGAATGGCATGCAAAAAACCCATCTGAAATAACAAATGTAAAAGCATTTGAATATGACGTATTTAAAAATACACAACTATTTCCTGATGTAAAAGAAAACTGTATGAGTACTTCCTTTTCACATATTTTTCAAGGTGGGTATTCTTCTGGATATTATTCGTATAAATGGGCAGAAGTTTTGGATGCAGATGCTTTTGAATTATTTTTAGAAAATGGTATTTTCAACAAAGCAATTGCCACAAAATTAAAATCCAATATTCTTGAAAAAGGTGGTACCGAAAAACCGATGAAATTATATGAAAATTTTAGAGGTAAAAAACCTACAAATACTGCTTTACTGAAACGAGCAGGGCTTGTAAAATAACAATATACGACTTCAAAAAAAGCGAAATGTGTAGTTCATTTCGCTTTTTTTTTACAAATTACCCCATTTATGAAATACATTATTTTATAAACATTTGGTTATAAATCAGCTTTAATCGGTATAATTAAACCCTACAAATATATTGTTTATCCATACATTTGGGTCGTTTTTATAAATAAACGGTATGTTTTTGTAAATAAATGGTAATAAAATTTGTTTATTTGAAATCTTTTTATACATTTACAATGTAAAAGTATCATAAACCCCACAACAAACATTATGAATTTTAATAAGATTCTATATCGTTTTAAAATTTTAAACAACCCCACCTTCTTAATTCTTGAGAAGAGAGAATCATCAAGTTTCTTTTTCAATATCGAACTTGATGATTTTCTAAACTCATTATTAGGAATCCCTAAATCTAAACATTTAACATTCTTAAAATACCATTTTAGACAGAACGAAGATTCTCGTTTGGCTCAGCTTTTTTTACAAAAAAGTTAACATAGCCCTAAAATAAACAAACATTATAAACCCCACAAAACCCCACAAAAATGAAAACACTTACCTTAAAACTTAGTTTAGTCTTACTTTTTAGTTTTGTATTGTTCTCTTGTTCAAATGACGATGATGGAATTTATTTTAATGAATCAAGTGAGGTATTAGCATCAGATTTTGCATATTCACCAATAGAATCTGAAATATTAGATTTGATAAATGAACACCGAAATGATTTAGGTCTTTCTACATTAAAACCATTAAATATTGTTTCAAGTACTGCAATTAGCCATACAGAATATATGATTAAGGCAGGACATATAAGTCATGATGGTTTTTCAGAACGTTCTAAAAACTTAATGGATAAAGCCAATGCAAAATTAGTTGGAGAAAATGTTGCTTATGGCTACAGCTCTGCTCAAGGTGTTGTAAATGGCTGGTTAAATAGCGAAGCACATAAAGCTGTTATTGAAAACCCAAAATACACACATTTCGGTATTTCGACTGAAGCATGTGCAACCTCTGGTAGAAATTACTTCACACAAATATTCATCAACAAATAAACTAAAAGATGAACCTCATTATTATTTGGTTGTAATCTCTTATATTCAATTTAACCCTAAAAATAAATGTATATGAAACAGTTAATCAAAGAAAATCAGCAAGAACCGCATTTAAAGGTGATTAAGAATTCGAAGGGAAAAATCAAAAATACTGTCAAAAGATTATATATCAATACTTTAACACCTCATTTTAATTTTAGAAATTCTAAAGGAGAAGTAATAACACCTCAAAGTTATAATCTTTTGTAAAAAAACCTAAGTAAATAATCACCTGAGAAAATTATCGTCCCCACACGGTAAATTTGTTAAAATAAGAATGTGAAAAAACAGTACTAATAAATTCAATTGAGAAATTGTTGCCCCCACAACGGTAGTAGCATTAAGAACCATTATAAGACTGATCCTTTTTAAATTCGTTTATTTCATAAAATAATAAATTTTGTTCTTTAAATAATCCTCTTAGGCAAAGCCTAAGAGGATTATTTATTTGAAGGAATACTTATTGTTTAGATTTGTCAAAATAGAAGGAGTGTATGCTCTGCAATAAACATAAACACGGAACATTTTTAAGTTCACGTATTGGATATTTTATTTGATTAAATAAGATTTGATTAAAATAGAAAAGGTGTTCATATTTTGTATGAACACCTTTTTTATTTTGAATTTTG
>Ga0102811_1001225_pt1 | contig 12226 bp, 18 predicted proteins | sample ColrivemetaGS705_FD_84507 | JGI IMG/M metagenome (GOLD analysis project Ga0102811, IMG submission 84507) | Estuarine microbial communities from the Columbia River estuary - Flood tide ETM metaG S.705 | ecosystem: Environmental > Aquatic > Marine > Intertidal zone > Estuary | place: USA: Columbia... | reverse complement strand
ATTGTGTGCCATCTATTGGCGGGTTTTGGGAGCATCTATTGCTCATGTGTAACTCGACGTTACGAAAAGAATTATATAACAACTAGGGTGTGTTTGTCAACACTTTTTGAATGTAAATATTTACATTTAGTCAATAACGTGAAAAAAATTGTGGCGCGTCCAAGGGGATTCAATATGTTTTTCTTTATATCCATGATGATCCTGAGTTACTGCAAGACGTTTCGAAATCAACTGAGTGGTCGGCGTTGGAATTCCTGTCTTATCATGATCCATACGATTGAAGTAGATTCCAATATCACGACCAACACCTATAGTATCACAACCATGCCAAGGATGTAAAGCGGTATTTTTGATTCCGTAATAATTAATTTCTGGTAGTTCTAGATGACGTGTGGTGTATGTTCTGAAAAGACGTTGCAACACACAGTAAGGTCCACAGTTGATAGGAAATGCATTGTTCAGAAGCATGTGATGGGCCCAGTGCGCAAATCTCTGATCCATGCAATACATACCCATGAACAATCCTATGTTTGCGTAGAGCGTGTTCTCTGCGTACTCAGAGAGTAATTTGAACGCTTCATATCGTTCTTCCACTAACCATGTGTCATGTTCCATGATCCAAAACTTTTCTTCTGACTCACCCTGTCGACGCATCAACTCCCAGTGAGAACACATTCCAGCTTTCTCTGTAGGCGAGTGGTCATCCTTTTCTTTACCAGATAATATGTCTAGAGTCATGAGACTTTTGGACCAAGTGTACTTATCTACATGGTCTTGGAAGTCTTCTGATTGAGGGGTAATGGCGTCAAAGGTTTCGATGGAGTCGATATAACCTTCGTCAATGGCGCGTTGAAAAGACCAACGAGAGAGTGCTGCGTACTCTTCAGATCGTTCGTCTCCTTTCATAACTATTTGTATTGCTTTCATATCACTCACAAAAAAAGGGAGATGTTACTCCCCCTTATTTATGTTTACATTAGTTGTTGTACACAGACGGCTACCACGAATACGCTTGATAGTCCTGCGAACATCCAACCCATCTCTTCTAACCTAGAGTTGGCTCGGGTGTTCTTCTCCATTGTTGTTCTCCTCGTTTAAAAGTTGTGGACTTAATATACTAGTCCCATTAATTGCTACTTTACGAGGCTTCTGACTTTCAGGGATTATTACTTCCAATGAAATGGCTAGTAATCCGTTTCTGAAATCAGCTCCCATTACTTCAACATACTCCGACAGACGGAACTGACGTTCAAATCTTTTCGTCGAAATGCCTTTATGAATATACTCTCTAGTGTCTAGTACAGACCCTCGAATGCTAAGTGTACGGTTCTTTACTTCGATCTCAAGTTCGTCTTCCGTGAATCCGGCGACTGCTAACTCGATTAGGTATTGATCCTCTCCCGTCTTTAGGATGTTATGCGGGGGGAACGTATCACCCGAGTGTCTTGCTACTCTGTCTAGTTCGTCGATCATAGTATCAAATCCGACGAATGCTGAACGTGGGAACAGTTGTTTTGCTGTTAATGTCATGTTGCTAACTCCTTAGTTTTAAGCAAGTTTAAAAGAATGCCCGAACCATTCGGCACATTCGCTACTTATTTATACACTAAATGTGTATAACAGTAACATCAGATTCGTGAATATTCACTCATCTAAATTATAGTCGTCATCACCAACCATGACGACAGAATCATTTTCTATCATTTCGATAATTTCTAGAGTTACTTTACGGTCCATTTCTAAAAATGCCATTCTATCTTCAATCATCTCTAGATGTCTTCGATATGAACTAAGTTCTCTTTCTTTGTTTTCTTTTTGCTTGATGACTTCTGTTAGAGATACAATCTTCGTTTCTTCAGTCATTTGGACCGCTCCTTAGTAATACATCGACGGATCTGGATCACCTTCAATACCAAACGAGAATGATACTCGTGATACTTTAGGGAACACTTGGTGATGCGTTCCTCTAGGCAAGTACACGTACATCCCTGGTTTGAAATCAAATGGTTCTTCGTTATTGATGCCTTCTACTTTAAGACCGACAGTACTAATAACTTGTACTAAAAACACGTCCATGCCATCTTTGTGCCATGGATAAGAACCACTCTCTCGACCAAATCCGCTAAATGCAATATTTGTTATTTTTCTTTTATCTGAGTGCAGAGAGAAGACCTCTTCTAACTCACCATAGATTGTTTTTGCGAACTCCGGAGCACTACCGCGAGAATGAAAATTGTTAAGACCTATACGCATCTTATCAGAATTACGATCATAAAGATCGTCGGGATGAGAATCCATCATTTCCATGAACTGATTCCATCCGTAAGTTTCTCCCATATCAAATGGCAAGTTACCTACGAATGGAGTCTTAGTCCCAATGTTCTCATCACGACCATCAAAAATACCATAATGTTTATCAGTCATCAATTATTTCCGATATTATATTTTGGTTTCAATGTCCAGTTGGACTTATCTTTGTATGAGATGATCTTGATCTGTCTCATTGGCGCACAATCAAGTGCAACCTCTTTATTAACGATTGCAACCAATCCCCAATCTGCAAGCAGAGTGGCAATAGTGTTACGTCGTTCCATGTCCGACACTTCTAGATTAGATTTCTTTCCGTCCAACAAGAACAATTCTTTGAAATGAACGATAAAGTACCTACCCTGTTTATGTAAGATATGGCATGATTGAAATAGGGTGTTGTCTCTACGAGAAGCCACACCTATACGCGTTAGTGTTTCTCTGACTTTCAGGAAGTCATCTGGTTCTGATAGACTGATTTCCAACATCATATCAGAATTCCACTGAACGAGATTATTCTCTTCCACCTTTGGATACCTTATTTTTAATAGTTTTTATTTGTGATTCCGTCAAGAGTCCAATAACTTGTTTCGCCTTTTGTTCACTGTAACCAAAATATTCCTTGATACATTCCATGTCGGCTCTTTGTTCAGGTTTGTCCCATTTAGAGAATCGTTTCTTCTTACGTACAATATTTATAAGAAAGTCGTATTGCATCTTATCATCTAAGTGATGTAATCTGTTCATTTCATTGGACATGAATACCGTGTCCGGAAAATATGACAGAGACCTATTAACGACAAACCCATTATAGTACTTGGTATTATCTTGATCTTGGTCAATGAGATTGACTTTAGTATCATTTATACTTTTCAGAAAGTCAAATGGACTTAGTCTACTATTAATATTCATTTTTACACCACCCGCTTTCATAATCACGCCAGTATAGTTTCTTGATGCGGCGTATCTGCTGCTCGGTCAACACATCACCATACATTTTCAAGGAAGTCTTATTATCCCAAATATCCAACTGGTCGGGAGACAATCCAAGTTCTGAAGATTCGTTTAAGAATACCATAAGTTGAGAAAGTTCGTCAATATGAACAATCAGATTATAATCATGCGTACTGTTCATATACCAAGATTGAGTATAAAAATGATTATTTTTAAATAATCCATCTTCAATCTTATCCAAAACAGTGTCCAACTCTTTATCTAAACTCGGTAGTTCATTCAAACGACCTAATCTAATATACTTCGCTTGGTTGGCCAAAATATATTCACATGCAGATTTAAAACGGTCTACAGGGTCACGTTTAATTGCTATCCGATAACTATTTTTTCTAAAGGGCATTTCAAACTGACAACTATAGTTTTTAACACAATCCATTCTATATTTGCGGCCTACGTACTCATCATGTCCCCGATAGATACGATAAAGTTCTTTGATAGAAGACATGCCGTTTTTAGGACACAGTCTAATATCAATGTTGTTAGGAAAATATAAAATATTATCAGCAGGAGTCATCTCATAATGACGTATGTGAGTTCCCATTTATTGTTTAATCTCCACGTTCGCCATAACTTCGGTCATACATGCGACTAGATTCAGTTCATGATCCGCAACGAATGCATTCTTGTACTGATAATCAGCAAGAATAAGAACAAGTTGTGGAATACTGTTGGGTGCGACATGATCATACATGCGATCATATATGCCGCGAAAAATAGAAGCAGGTTCAACATCAATATTGTTGACGACCCACGACCGCATTTTCTTGAAGTTTTTATCTCGTATAGCTGTAAACAACTGGGTATATGGGTCTGTTACGTCTTGTCCCATTGCTGGAGCAACGCTAAGTGTTCCCGAAATAGACCCCTTCTGCAACTCATTTAGTACACGACGCCAGTCTGGTGCGTGTTTCATTATGACTTGCGCCAACATGTCTTTGTGGTATTCGACACCTTCATCACGAAGAATGTCCATCGCACGAGACATAAAGTCCGCCGATAAAGACTGTAGACCTTTCTTGGTCGTGTTGAACGCAATCTTAGTACAACGAGAATGCAGTGGTTCAATAATACGGTTCTCGAAGTTACACGTCATAATGAAACGACAGTTGTTCGAGAACTCTTCAATAAATCCACGCAACGCAGGTTGTGTGGACTGTGGGTTGAGGTAATCTGCCTCATCCAGAATAACTACTTTATAACCACCGGACAACGAAACGGAAGAGGCGAACTGCTTGATCTTGCCGCGCAGTGTGTCAATGTTACCTTCTTCTGATCCATTGATGACGATATAATCAAGATCTAGTTCTTCACAAATCGCTCGTGCGACTGTGGTCTTACCAGTACCAGCGGTACCTGCAAACATCATGTTGGGAATCTCTTCACCATCCACGATGTTTTGAAAAGTAGTCTTTAGTTCTTTCTGTAGAATCGTCTCCGAGACTTTGCGTGGACGATACTTTTCAACCCATAAAAATTCATTGCTCATTTAAACCTCATAATATAAGTAGTAATCAATCAGACATTATACACCAAAAGTATCTGTATGTAAACATGTCTACAATAGTATTTATCTAATAAAAATTTTATATGCGATCAGTATTCGTCAGCATATCCGTGATTTATTTTAGCATGGTGCATTTCATCACGACGAACACACACGATCATATCAGAGAGCATTGCACCCTCTTGTAAATCTATATAATAGTCAATGGCGATCTGTGGGGCAGGAATATCTTTGATTTCACCTGCCTGAATTAATGCCAAGTAACTAGTGTAACTGTTCACTGCCTCTTCTTCAAAATACCCAGTCATTCGGTGTGCAGTGCGAGGGAATAACATATACATTAACAGATAGTAATGCCAGAAGATGAACTGGACCAAAATAATCAAAACTCTTTCTAAGATAGAAGGCGAAACAATCTCCATAAAAAACATTAGATGCTTACGTTCATTGGTCGCCTCATCAAGTAGTTCTTGGATCTTAGTGCCATTGCCCTTCTGCAGTCTGCGCAGACTGTACAAGTGCGTTAGCATCCCACCAACCATGCCCGGTACTCCAGCAACCGTCTCTAAGATGAGAGCGCGTTTGCCGTAGTTGCGACCAAAGAAAGTATCTGCAAAGAACCTAAAGAAAGCAGTCATAGATCTTGCAAAAGTGTCTGATATTTTTGTAGTAATATTCACGTATTATCCAAAAGTGGTGCCGCCACCACGAATCGAACGCGGGACCTACTGATTACAAGTCAGTTGCTCTACCTGCTGAGCTATAGCGGCATGTTCTGTTTCAGTTTTTTCTTACTTTTTTCTGTAAGAGTTCTTACTATGTATATGCGTGTGAATGCTACAAATGAAATTCCTACCGTTAAAATAGTAGACAAAACTATTGGGTCTGTTATTCCCCACTTTACGACTGCCAACCATGTGTAAAGAACATTTAACGGGTAGTTAATGACGGTCCCTAATGCAACGTGAATAGACGTTTCTTTTGCGATTAGAGGGTCATAGAACTTCATAAAAAAAATGACTCCTTGAATATAAAATAATATAAATCAAATAAAACTGTATTCTTGAGCGCAAATACTCAAGGAGTCAAAAGGGTTACTCTGAGTCAGACTCAGAAGCAGATTCGGCATGTGCCTTAGCGACTTGCTCATAAAGCGCTACGACTTGGATTGCTTGATCACGAAGTTGACCAATAGTGGTGAGTTCCTCACCCTTGAAACCACCACGTGTGACGACAGTATCTACTACTGCAACACACGACCGTGCTACACGGTTTGCGAGATCGTTTAGTGATGCTTGTTCTTGTGACATAATTTCGTTTGACATTTTATGCTCCGTATGATGAAGATTTTTCTAGCGCAATAAAGTATTGCGTATCTGAAGTAAGTGATCGGAAATGAGAGATCAACTTTGTTGAGACCGAGACATCATAATCTTCACCAAGAAGTTTCATGTTAGCAACACCCATGATGAAGTTGAAGTCTGTATCCGCAGGGAAGTTACCCTCGACTAAAACTGAGAATGAGTTAGATGTAGAGTTATCAACATCAATCACTCGAATTTCTATACTACCATTACCAGAAGGACGAATAGAGATAGTGTCGTAACCTAGAGCGGCAGATGCTCTCTTGACTTTCGACAACGTCTCGTTAGTCAACACAAACTTGACTTCGCACTCAGGCATGATGATGTCTTTCTTAGGAGCAGCTAACATCTCAGGGTCAGAGTAAAAATACTTGACCGACGATAGACCACTACCATCTGATACGGTACAATAACTCTCATCAAAGTCAATTGAAGGATTGTCTACGAGAGATAAGACCGACAAAAACTCTGACAGATCATAGATCCCGAATGTGCTAGGGAAGTTCTCATCAACTTCTGCACGAGATACGATATTCTTTGCGATTGACATAGTCTTCAGGATGTTACCGCCATTGACTACAATGTTTGGGTTGATAGTCGAGAAGTTACGCAAGATCTCGACCGTGCGACTAGATAGTTCCATTGATTGATTCCTCAGTTGATATGTTACACATTATATAATATTTCATCACGTCTGTCAAGTGATTTCTCGCATACGACTGAAATTTTTATCTTTGACAAACGCCAACTTACGTTCAAAGTGTGCGTCTTCAAGTTCAGTCTTGTGAGAAATCACAAACACATTAGTGTCCTCTTTCAATGTGTCGATAATCTTCATAAGGTTATCAACACCTTCACCGTCCAACGAAGAGTCGAACGTCTCATCTAGTATCAACAGATTGGTCGATACCGAATTCTTCATCTTGGCAATATGACGCCAAGTAAATAATAACGATAGATCAATACGTTGCTTCTCACCCTCAGAGAATGAATCGTAGGAGAACGTATCCCGATACCGTGATCGGATTGTTTCTTTGAAACTTTCATCTAACTCAAAGTGGACAAAGAAGTCTAACGTCTGCAAGTACTTGTTGGTCAACTCATTGATCACAGGTATATATTGCTTGATTATCTTCGTCTTTATACCAGAGTCTTTCAGTAACTCAGACGCAACACGGTTGTATGACGACAACTCATTGAAAGAATATTTCTTATCATTCAGTCCGTGCAGTTCTTCATCCAAAGCATTCAGTTCTTCGTTCGCTTGCGCCATGTCGCCAGTGTTCTCGGACATCTCTAGTAGATCTGATTGGATCTTCTGAATGTTCTGAGTCAGTCTAGAGACCATCTGCATGTTGTTATTCATGAGGTTCTGCTTATGCATAAGATCAGACATCTCAGACTCTAACTTTTCAAGTGTTTCGTTATACTCTTGTAACTGCTCGTCTGCCTTCACCATAAGTTTCTGAAGTTCACGCGCGCGATCATTCGCAGCAGACTTTTTATTATTGCGCAGATCATCACCGATGTCTTGGTCACATGTAGGACACACCTCATTATCATCAAAGAACTTTGCTTCTTTGACGACAGATTTTACTTGAGTGTCAAACTGAGTGCGGTATTTTTCTAACTTCTGTTTGTTTGCGCGGATCTTACCCAACTCAGTTTGTACTGCAGGCAACGCATTATTGACATCTTCAGAGAGTTCCACATTGACTTCATTGAAGGTTGCAATGTCGTCGTTGAGAGATTTGATCTCTTCTTCTTTCTCTTTACGATGCGCAGTATTGATGGCATTCAGATCACGAATATACTTCTTTTGAGAAGATATACGAGTCTTAACCATCTCAGTAGAATGGTTGTTGTTCTCTAGCTCGCCTTTGAGGAGAGAGATTTTCTCCTTGAGTATCACATTCATTTTGGAAAATATGTTAATATCAAGAAGGTCTTCGATCACGTCACGCCGAGAGGTTGAGTTGAGTTGCATGAACGGGATAAAGGACGACGAACCGAGAACAACAATTTGGTGGAAACTCTTGTGAGACATCTGTAGGACGTTCTTCTCAAGAATCTCTTGATATTCTCTTGCGTGTGAACTCTGGTTGATCATACTACCATCTTTCCAGATCTCAAACTTTGCAGGTTTCAAACCACGCACGATTTTATAACTAACACCATTGACAGTAAAGTATACCTCACAGAGACAATCTTTATTGTTGATGGTATTAACTAATTGAGGTTTATTAATATTTCTATGCGGTTTACCAAAAATAGAAAACGACAGCGCATCAAGCATGGTAGACTTACCAGCACCGTTTTCACCAACAACCAAGTTAGTGGGCGTCTCTAAGAAATTAATTTCATTAAAATAGTCACCCGTCGAAAGGAAGTTCTTCCAACGAAGTCTTTCAAATTTAATCATGCAATCTCTACACTCTGTGCTTCAATCATAAGTTCAGAAACTAGACCTTTGATACGATCTTTGTCTAAGTCAGTCTCAACTTCTTGGATATAGTTGTAAATCAAAGTCTGCGTATCTTCAACACTTACCTGCGCATCATCAACATTCTCACCACGAAACTCTTTGAAGTCTTCTGCGATCTTCAGTTCGTAGATCTTCTGTCGTTGAATACGTTCAACATACCGCTCAAACTTTTTGATGTCAGAACGGTTCACCACAATCAATTTGATGAACTTGTTATCAAGATAAGTCAGATCTTCGAAATGGTTTATCTCATTTTCATCGTAATAAATCTTGTGGAATATTGTAACAGAATTTTGAACTGGTGTCAACTCGCGCGTTTCTGTATCATAGATGTGAAAATACTTAGGATCGTGTGCGTCGTTCCAGAAGAATTCCATCTGCGCACCAAGATAGTGAATATTACCTTGAGTAGATTTTGTGTGAAAATGACCAGACAATACTGTCTCAAATCTCTGTAGAGGTTTGGCGTCCATACCACCTTTACAGACAATACCCTTGTCCATCTCAAATCCTTCAAGCTCAAAATGTCCTGCAAGAACATCTACACCACATTTATCCAAGAACGTCATTACTTCGGATTCATTCTCAGGACATATCCATGGCACTAGACCAAATTTAACACCATCATAGTCACGAACAATAGGGTCCATGAGAATGTCTACCTCATTGATATAATGACCCATCAACTCTTTCAGTGAGTTCAACTCGATGGTGTTCTTGAAGTAAACGTCGTGGTTACCTGGAATGATATCCATGTGAATATTATACTCACGGAGTTTATCCAAGAATATCTGGCGATTGTGGTTTAACGCTTTGAGATTGATAGTCTTACGGTTGTCATAGTAGTCACCCAGATGTAGAATCTGAGTGATGCCATTTTCACGAAGATACGGAAAGAACACCTCACCATAGAAGCGTTCTTGATACTGCATAAAGATATCAGACGAATTACGACACCCACAGTGGGTATCATTTAATATTGCGATTTGCATAAATGACTCAACTCAATTTATATGACGACTATTATACTATTATTATATCGTTTTGTCAAGCTATTCTAAATAATCTGATAGGTCTGAGTCAACATTTACGGCACGTCTTTTTCTTTTCTTTTCTTCTTTGGCATACTGTTTGAAATCATCATCAGCATTCTTCACAACATCAATACGCATACGTAGAGTGTCAACAAAAGGTGATGTCTGATTATGAAAAGATTCGCCTCTACCATCATCATCTAAGAATTCACTTACATCCGCTTCAGAAATAAATTTCATCTTGATGTCTTGTTGTTTCTTTTCTTTTTGAATACGACGCAAGAATGCGTACCACGAAATCTGTGTGAAATATGCGAATGCATTTGGTTTACCTGACCGAGTCGCAGCTTCTATATTATAATTCTCAATTGCTTTGAGACAGTTCTCCACTGCGTCCATGACCATCTCTTCACGATAGGTATAACGAACAAAGTTTGCTTTATGCGATAAACCTTCTGCAATCTTTAGAAAACAAGAAGCAATATAATTGGTCACCATGGGATGTGGATTACCTTCCGATTTAGACTTTTGCGCTTCTGTGCAGTATTCTACCACCGCTTCAGAGAACTCTCTATTATTGACGTAATGCGGTTTTTCTTTTGGTTTCATAATATATAACTCGTTTAATTTAGTAGGTATTATATCAAAATATTACTTGTTTGTCAATTGGTTACTGTCAACCACTCGATTTCTTAGGTCACTTGATGAGAACCTGTGAGACCTTTCATTGAAGTATAACTGTATGCCACGTTTACGGCAAATATCCTTTCCTGTAAAATCTAAATCTCGATACTCTTCACCCATGATACGCAAGTCTATTTGGTACATGGCAAGAATATCTTCTAAGTCTTGTTCAGTTACATAAGGAATGATTTCATCAACATAACCCACAGCATTCAACTGAGTGTATCGCTCGACAATTGATTGTACTGGGGGATTTTTAAAAGATCGGTCTAGTGATGGGTCTACCTGTAGTCCACAGATGAGATAGTCACAATGTGCTTTCGCATCTCGTAACATAGCGACATGACCCGCATGAAGAAGGTCGAATGATGAACAAGTGAATCCTACTACCATAACGTTTTATGTTGTTTAACTAACATTTCTAATGCTTGTTCAGTAGTAATGTCCAAATTGTAATGAGTAGAGATAAACCCTGCATAGTCTTCAAACCTAGGAGACATTCCAAGTTCTTCTCTCTTTTTTACCTGAACGGCATATCCCTCGACCTCAGAACGAAGTCGATATTTCTTATTGAATTGATACCATAAACCATGAGTACCAAAAGTTCTCCAGAACTGACGTACGTGTACCTTCTCGTGTTCTATGAGAGGGATGTTATCCTTGTATGATGGACGCACGAAGATAATGAATCCGAAGACGAACGCTGCGAACCTTTTGGGTATGAAGGTGCTTATAGGAATTATGATATATGGATACATTTTTTTTAACTCACGCTTGACAGATCTTGTTTTATAGTGTATAATCTATTAACCCCCAGAGGGGAATATATACAGATTAATTCATTAACATTCCGTTGACATCAGAATCAAAATCTTTATTTTCAGTAGATTCTTTTTTCATCTCGTCTAGCCAGTCATTCAAAGACTTAGGAGTTTCCTCGAAGTCATCAATGAATTCATCATTTTCTAACTCTTCCATATATTTAGACATCTCTTTAAGTGCAATATTATACTGACCCACCATCTCTTTGGTAGGTATTGCTAATGACATAATTTTATCAGTGAATATAATAATACAATTTGAAGGAGTATCTTGATAAACCATATATGTTTTAAACGTAAAGAATTTTTCACCACTCTTCAATGTGTTCTGCATCAAACTCATTGCATTGTTTACTACTATAGACTCTGGTGACTCATCTAATACTTCACAGATAAGTTCTTCACCTGTCACTAATTTCAAATGTCTAACCGAAGAACTCATCTTCATCCTTTTCTACTCTTATAGGTTTTAGGTCAATTGGGTAAATCTTATATTTAAACCCTTCTTTAGTATATATCTTAATCCTTTCAGCGCTATGTTTCAGAGTAAAGTTCTTATGAGATTTGACATGGAGATCATCAGCGATATCAATAAGCTTAGTAGTCCTACCGTCGTCAGACTGACGAAGACCACGACCAATTGATTGGAGGACTTTAACTTGGGACTTGGATGGAGTCGCAAATACAATATTATGGAGATTGCGGATGTTGATGCCAGTGCTGAAAGTGCCAAGAGAGGCAACAATAATAGCGTCATTTTCTTTTTCTACAATACCTCTTATCTGTTCACGATCAGTAACATCTACTTCACCAGAAACATAAAACACTTTACGTCCCTCCGATGCCATAGATTTGATCATCTCATGTAATACTTTACCATGCTTCTCAACAAACTGAAACATCACCAAGGTATTACCTTTTTGGTCTAGTGCAATCTTACTTATAAACTTATTACGTGGTTCATATGTAACAATATAATCAAGTTCTTCTTGGTAGTTCTTATCTCTCATCAT
>Ga0102811_1001224_pt1 | contig 12227 bp, 7 predicted proteins | sample ColrivemetaGS705_FD_84507 | JGI IMG/M metagenome (GOLD analysis project Ga0102811, IMG submission 84507) | Estuarine microbial communities from the Columbia River estuary - Flood tide ETM metaG S.705 | ecosystem: Environmental > Aquatic > Marine > Intertidal zone > Estuary | place: USA: Columbia... | reverse complement strand
CTCGTATAAAAATATCACTTTTTATCATGATTATTATGTTTGCAACATCTTGTAATGTTGTTAAACGTGTTAGTGAAAATCAACACCTATTAACACAAACTAATGTAAAGGTAAATGGGAAGTCAAATAATACCGAAGCGATAAATAATCTTTTAGTTCAAAAGAATAATAGTACAGTATTTAATTACCCTTTACGATTACATATATATAACCTAGCAAGAGATAACAAAGATTCTATTTTTGAAGCCTGGTTAGATAAAAACCCAAAGCGTAGAGAACGTTTAACTAAAAAATTATCTTTAAAGCAATTACATCAACTTAAACAATCTTCACTTAATTTCAACAATTGGATAAAAACAACAGGAGAAGCTCCTGTAATACTAGATTCCATAAAAACATTAAAATCTAAGAATAATCTAGAAAAATATTTTTTTGCAAATGGTTGGTTTAACAGAAAAGTATCATTTGAAATTGATCGAAAAGAAAATAAACGCGCAACTGTTTCTTACTTTGTAGATTCAGGGAAACCTTATAAATTAGATACTATTTCAAGTACAATTGTATCGCCTGTAATTGACAAACTGTTTAAAAAAGTAAAAAAACAATCTTTATTAATAAAAGGAAATCAATTTAAAGCTGTCGATTTTGAAAATGAACGTGAACGCTTAACTTCTGAATTTAGAAATTCTGGTGTTTATCATTTTTCTCAAGATTACATTCGATTTGAAAACGATACGATAGGCACAAACAAGAAAGTAAATGTTAATGTACAAATACAAAATAGAATTATTAGAAACGAAGATTCTATATCGCGAGTACCTTTTAATATTTATAAAATTAGAGATGTAAATATAGTAACAGATGATGCTTTTGAAAATAGAGGCAAACCATATTTAGACTCCATAAATTATGAAGGTTATAACCTTTTTAGTTATGGAAAAATGAAATACAGACCTAAAGCACTTACAGATGCTGTATTGATAGCTAAAGGAAATATATTTTCAGACATAGATAGAACAAGAAGTTATCGTTATTTAAATGAGCTAAGAACCTTTAAGTATCCAAACATAGAGTATGTTGAAAATGCTATTGATTCTACTTTAACAGCAAATATTTTTCTAACACAACGAAAGAAATATGGTTTAGGTTTTGATTTTAATATTTCACAAAGTAATATTCAAACTGTTGGATTTTCATTTAGCACTTCATTATTAACTAGAAATGTATTCAGAGGTGCTGAAACACTTGAAATCTCAGCTTTAGGTTCTATTGGAGCTTCCAAAGATGGTTCTGAAGATAACAGCCAGTTTTTTGATATTAATGAATTAGGTACAGATGTTAAATTAACTATTCCAAGATTATTTTTCCCTTTAAATACTGAAAGAATAATCCCTAAATACATGTCACCCAGTACACGTATTAGTGTTGGTCTAACTAGTCAAAAAAATATTGGACTTGACAAGCAAACTATTAATGGAATTTTTAATTATTATTGGTATCCATCAGAAACTGTTACCAATAGTATTGATTTATTTAACACTCAATATGTCAACAACTTAAATCCTAATAATTATTTTAGTGTTTATCAAAACTCATTTGATAATTTAGAAGATATTGCTCTTAATTCTTACAATACTCCAAGTGAATATCTTGAAACAGATCAAAATGGAAATGAAAATTTAATTAAGGATACTGCAGATCAGTTTATAGATCTTGTATTAAATGATTCCGGTTTTCAATCTTCAAATCCAAATGAATATCAAACTGTAGACAACATAGATGAAAGAAAAGACAGGCTTACAGAAAACAACTTTATACTAGCAAGTAATTTTAGTTATATAAAAGATAGACGTGAAAACGTATTTGATAATGACTTTTCAATATTTAGATTTAAAGTAGAATTAGCTGGAAACCTATTATCATCTGTTTCAAAATTATTAAATCAAGAAACAGATCTAGAAGGTAATTATTTAATTTCAGGAATTAAATTTTCACAATATGTAAAAACTGAATTTGATTATATTAAACTTTGGAATATTGGCAATAACAATGTTTTGGCAATGCGCAGTTTTTTTGGAATTGCAATTCCTTATGGAAATTCTACTAGTATTCCTTTTTCTAAAAGTTTCTTTGCAGGTGGAGCAAACGACAACAGAGCTTGGACAGCCTACAATTTAGGCCCAGGAAGTTCAGACAGTAATAACGAATACAATGAAGCTAATATGAAAATAACTTTAAGCTTAGAACATCGTTATAAACTTTTTGGAAATTTAAATGGTGCTTTCTTTATTGATGCTGGAAACATTTGGAATGTATTAGACGATGTTAATGATAATAACGCAACATTCTCTGGTTTAGACTCACTTAAAGATATAGCAATAGGGGCAGGTTTTGGTTTAAGGTATGATTTTGGATTCTTCATATTGAGAGGCGATATTGGTTTTAAAACTTACGATCCTTCTTACAAAGATCAAAATCGTTGGCTCAACGATTTTAACTTCGGACACGCTGTCTATAACATTGGAATTAACTATCCTTTCTAGAATTAATTAAAAGTTATAAACTACATCGTTTTAGTATGTTTAAACGACTTAACTACTTGAAAAAAAGCACTATTATTATATAAATATTGATTATTTTTGGTGTTTAATGTGTAATACAAAAACTAAATAATTATGAGTCATAATATTAAACCTGGAGTAGCTACAGGAAGAGCAGTTCAAGAAATTTTTAAATATGCAAAAGAAAAAGGATTTGCGCTTCCAGCAGTTAATGTAATTGGATCGAGTTCTATAAATGGCGTTTTAGAAACTGCTAGAGATTTAAACGCTCCAGTAATCATTCAATTTTCAAATGGTGGTGGTGTTTTCAATGCAGGAAAAGGACTTTCTAACGAAGGTCAAAAAGCAGCAATTGCTGGTTCAGTCGCTGGTGCAAAACACATACATTTAATGGCAGAAGCTTATGGTGTACCTGTTATTTTACATACAGATCATTGTGCTAAAAAACTTTTACCTTGGATAGATGGTTTATTAGATGCTAGTGAAAAGCATTTTGAAGAAACTGGAAAACCGCTTTATAGTTCTCACATGATTGATTTATCTGAAGAACCAATTGAAGAAAACATTGAAATCTGCAAACAATATCTTGCAAGAATGTCTAAAATGGGAATGACTCTTGAAATTGAATTAGGCATTACAGGAGGAGAAGAAGATGGTGTTGACAATAGTGATGTTGATGAATCTAAATTATATACACAACCTGAAGAAGTTGCTTATGCATATGAAGAATTAAGTAAAGTAAGTGATCAATTTACTATTGCTGCTGCTTTTGGAAATGTACATGGTGTTTACAAGCCAGGGAATGTAAAATTAACTCCAAAAATTCTTAAAAACTCTCAAGAATATATTACAAAAAAATATGGTGTAGAGCATAACCATATAGATTTTGTTTTCCATGGTGGATCTGGATCTACTCTTGAAGAAATTAGAGAAGCAATTGGTTATGGCGTAATCAAAATGAATATAGATACAGATATGCAGTATGCATTTATGACTGGCATAAGAGATTATATGGGTGAGAAAGCAGATTATTTAAAATCTCAAATTGGTAATCCTGATGGTACTGATGCTCCAAACAAAAAATATTACGACCCAAGAGTTTGGTTACGTAAAGGTGAAAATTCTTTTGTAGAACGTTTAAAGCAAGCTTTCGAAGATTTAAATAATGTAAACACATTATAAATTTTTGTAGTTTTGCATTCTAACTAACTAATATATTTAGATGAGCAAAATGGCTTGGTTCAAACGTAAAGAAAAGGGTATTCATACGCCTACTGAGGCAAAACGAGATACACCTAAAGGACTTTGGTATAAATCACCAACTGGTAAAGTTATTGATACTGAGGAGTTGGAACATAATTTCTATGTAAGTCCTGAAGATGGATATCATGTTAGAATTGGCAGTAATGAATACTTTCAAATTCTTTTTGATGATAATACATTTAAAGAACTTGATGCAAAATTAGAATCAAAGGATCCTTTAAAATTTGTTGACACTAAAAAGTATACAGATCGTTTAAAGGCTGCAAAAGAAAAAACAAAATTATATGATGCAGTACGTACTGCTGTAGGTAAATCTAAAGGAAAAGATATAGTTATAGCTTGTATGGATTTCAGATTTATTGGAGGATCAATGGGTAGTGTTGTAGGAGAAAAAATTGCACGTGCTGCAGATTATTCTCTAAAAAACAAAGTCCCTTTTATGATAATCTCAAAATCTGGTGGTGCTAGAATGATGGAGGCAGCATATTCATTAATGCAATTAGCAAAAACATCTGTTAAACTAGCACAACTCGCAGAGGCTAAGATTCCATACATATCTTTATGTACAGATCCAACAACGGGAGGTACTACAGCTTCTTTTGCAATGCTAGGTGATATTAATATAAGTGAACCTGGAGCTTTAATTGGATTCGCTGGACCTAGAGTTGTTAGAGATACAACTGGTAAAGAATTACCTGAAGGCTTTCAAACCGCAGAATTTGTTTTAGAACACGGTTTCCTTGATTTTATTTCACAGAGAAAAAAATTAAAAGATCAAATAAACTTATATATTGATTTAATTTTAAATCAACCATTAAGACACTAAAATAAAAAAAGCGACCAAATGGTCGCTTTTTTTTATACGTTACATTTTTATTAATTCAATGTAATATCTACAACTGTTCCATCTGAAAATGTAAATGTGGCTAAGTTGTCGCAACTTCCATCTCCATAATCGAATACTCCAGAGAAATTTGTTCTTACAACATCTATACTTCCATTTACAAAATAGAAACATATAACTTCACGTCTTAATGGTGTTAAAACCGTATAAGAATGTGTGTTCCCATTCACAAAGGTTGTAGTCCAGTTACCTGTAATTTCGAATACATTATCACTCCACACACCAGAACCATGACCTTCAACCCATTCTCTAATTTTTACACCATTTCTAGTTGCAGTAGCGCCATCAGGCCAAATAACTGTAATAGTAGTAGTATTAGTAAATTGTGGGTTTCCATTGTCATTTTGGCGTTGTTTTAATATGGTATTTCCACCCTGAATATTTTTAGCATTAAAATAAAAATCGGTAAATGTTTTAGTAATTAAAATCTCTTGGGCTTGAGGGTTTCTAGTGTAGGTTAACGCTATAACACCTTTTAGTATATTCCCATTAACCAAACACCCTTCTGAACCAAAATCTAAAGTAACTTCTCTATAATTTTGTTGCGCAACTACTGTAATAGTAACACAATCTGGTAAATTAAAATTTGGTGGCATTTTACTAGATTCACTTACTTCTTGAGTTTCGTATACTTTAAGAGTAACTTCTTCCAATGCTTCAGAAGCTTGATCTATTTCAGAAGATTTAGCGACCTCACTATAATCTATTTGTTGTTCTTCAACCTCATCTTTCTCATTACTACAAGATGCTAAAATTGCAATAATACATAAGCTCAAAACTATTTTAGCTGTTAATTTAAACTGTTTCATCATGTTAAATTTTTATTGTTATATAATCTTAAGACCATTTAAAAGTTTAAAAGTTTAAAAAGTATATAAAAAAATCTTAAAATATAAACGTGTTAAAAATTAAATCATTGTGTTTTTTATTGTATAATAATTCATATATTTGCCGCTCGATACGAAAAACGTATCTGTACATAAGAATCATTTAAATAATATTGGCATGTATTTATCAAAAGAAATTAAAACAGACATCTTCAAGAAATATGGTGAAGATGCTAAGAACACAGGTTCTGCAGAAGGACAAATTGCATTATTTACTCACAGAATTAATCACTTAACTGAACACTTAAAAAACAATCGTAAAGATTTTAATACTGAGCGTTCTTTAGTAAAATTAGTAGGAAAGCGTCGCTCACTATTAGATTACTTAGCGAAATCAGATGTATTAAGATATCGTGCGATAGTTAAAGAATTAGGATTAAGAAAATAAAAATAAAAGAGGCTTCTAGCCTCTTTTTTGTTATACTCATCGTATCTTTGAGTAATAATATCGTTCTAAATAATATTTAGAACAAAAATAGAAGAAGCTAATTACAGTTTTTCATTGGTCAAACACACAACTACTACACAACAACACAACGACCATTGTTTAATTAGAATTAAAAAAAATTATGATTCCAAAAGTTTTTAAAGAGGTCATAGACCTTGGTGATGGAAGAGAGATTTCCATCGAAACCGGAAAATTAGCAAAACAGGCACATGGTTCTGTTGTTGTACAATCCGGAGACTGTATGTTATTATGTACAGTTGTTTCAAATTACAAACAAGCAGATGTCGATTTTTTACCTTTAACGGTAGATTATAGAGAGAAATTTGCTGCTGCTGGACGTTATCCAGGAGGTTTCTTTAAAAGAGAAGCGAGACCTAGTGATGGAGAAGTATTAACAATGCGTCTTGTTGACCGTGTTTTACGCCCATTATTCCCGAAAGATTACCATGCAGAAACACAAGTGATGATTCAATTAATGTCTCATGACGATGATGTTATGCCTGAAGCTATGGCTGGTTTAGCCGCATCTGCAGCCATTCAATTATCAGATTTCCCATTTGAATGTGCGATTTCTGAAGCAAGAGTTGGTCGTGTTAATGGCGAATTTGTTATTAACCCAACAAGAGCACAATTAGCAGAATCTGATTTAGAAATGATGATTGGAGCATCTGCCGATTCAGTAATGATGGTAGAAGGTGAGATGGATGAAATTTCTGAAGAAGAAATGGCTGATGCTATTAAATTTGCTCACGAAGCTATTAAAGTTCAAATTGCTGCGCAATTGCGTTTAGCAGAAGCTTTTGGCAAAAAAGAAGTTCGCGAATATGAAACTGCTGAAGTAAACGAAGATTTACAAAAAAGAATACACGATTTAGCTTACGATAAATGTTATGCTATTGCTAAGAAGGGAACTTCTAAAGCAGAACGTAGTGCAGCATTTGCTGAAGTTAAAGAAGAAGTGAAAGCATCTTTTACAGAAGAAGAGATGGAAGAATTTGGTCATCTTGTTGGAGGTTACTACAGTAAGGCCGAAAAAGAAGCTGTTCGTGAATTAACTTTAAGTGAAGGTTTACGTTTAGACGGTAGAAAAACTGACGAAATTAGACCAATTTGGTGTGAGATAGATTATTTACCATCTACACATGGTTCTGCAATTTTTTCACGTGGTGAAACACAAGCTTTAGCAACAGTAACTTTAGGAACGTCTAGAGATTCAAATAAAATAGATATGCCATCTTATGAAGGTGAAGAAAATTTCTATTTACATTATAACTTCCCTCCTTTTTGTACAGGTGAAGCTAGACCATTAAGAGGAACTTCTAGAAGAGAAGTTGGTCATGGTAACTTAGCACAACGTGGATTAAAAGGAATGATTCCTGAAGATTGTCCTTACACCGTTCGAGTAGTAAGTGAAGTATTAGAAAGTAACGGTTCGTCTTCTATGGCAACTGTTTGTGCTGGTACAATGGCACTAATGGATGCTGGAGTTCAAATGACAAGACCTGTTTCTGGAATTGCCATGGGATTAATTTCTGATGGTGATCGTTATGCTGTATTGTCTGATATTTTAGGTGATGAAGATCACTTAGGAGATATGGACTTTAAAGTAACTGGTACTACAGAAGGAATTACTGCTTGCCAGATGGATATTAAAATAAAAGGATTATCATACGAAATTTTAGTCAATGCGTTAAAACAAGCTCGTGAAGGTCGTTTACATATTTTAGGTAAAATTACGGACACCATTGCAGCTCCTGCTGCAGATGTGAAACCACATGCACCAAAAATGGTTACTCGTACAATTCCTAATGAATTTATTGGAGCGTTAATTGGTCCTGGTGGAAAAGTAATTCAAGAATTACAAAAGGAAACTGGATGTACAATTGTTATTAACGAAGATCCCGTAACAGAAGAAGGTATTGTTGAAATTTTAGGAACAGGACAAGAAGGTATTGATGCTGTATTAGCAAAAATTGATTCTTTATTGTTTAAACCTGAAGTGGGTAGTATTTACGAAGTTAAAGTTATAAAAATGCTTGATTTTGGTGCTGTAGTAGAATATACTGAAGCTCCAGGAAATGAAGTATTATTACACGTAAGTGAACTGGCATGGGAACGTACAGAGAATGTTTCTGATGTAGTTAACATGGGAGATGTTTTTGATGTGAAATACTTTGGTGTAGATAAACGTACTCGTAAAGAGAAAGTATCTCGTAAAGCTATTTTACCAAAACCAGAAGGCTTTGTAGAACGTCCACCAAGAGATGATAATCGTGGTAGAGACAACAGAGGTCGCGATAATCGTGGTAGAGACAACAGAGGTCGTGATAATCGCAGAGACGATAGAAGACCAAGAGAAGATAAAAAAGAAGATTAATTCTTTTTTACTCAATAAATTAAAACCTCGCAATTTAATTTGCGAGGTTTTTTACTTAATAAACATTAACTATTATATTTTCTCAACTATTCATTTTTATGTCCAAATCTATAATTCAATCCAAAAACGATTTTTCCAGATGAGCCTGTATTAAAACTCTCATTATAATACTTATTTTTTTCTTTAAAAACATACATTACATTAACACCTATTCTATCTGTAATAAGTCCTTTTGCAGAAATAAAGTTAGATTCTATTGGGTATATTTTTCCATATCTAAAACTATAATCGGGGCTAAGACCAAAACTACTACCTACACTTAATCTCCCATATATCGTTGGGAATGCAGAAGGCATTAGAAATCCATAATTATAATCAACATCCAACCAATCACGTCTACCTAACCTAAAATAAAACTCTGGTAAGACCGTGTGTTTTTTTGAAGCATCAGACAGATCAACACTTTCAACTTTATCAGTACTATTCTTTCTTAGGCTACCTATTTGAGCACCTGCTCCAATTCCAACCCATTTTGATTCATGCTTAAAATAAGGATTAACTCCAAAAATAAAATTTGATTTTTCTTCATTTGTAGCCAATCGAGTAGTTTTAATATTTCCTCCATGCAGGTTTACTCCATAAGTATTTTCTGTTGTACCCTTTCTTGATACTTGTGAAAATCCAAGGCCTCCTATAGTATAAGAATTTTTATAATATTCACTAGTATAAGAAGTACCTCCACACTCATTTTGTTGAGGATTATAATTCACTTCATTAAAAAAATCGCCAAACGAACCACCTAAATCTATTTGTTTATACTTAACAACTTTTATAGAGTCATTTTGAGTAGATTGTGCCATTACATAGAAAGGAATTAAAAACACTAAGCTTAAGACTAATCTGTATCTTTTATACTCAAAATTTGTTAATATATAATATAATGTTAGTAAAACAGCTGGTATAAATTTTATCCAAACAGCAATCAATTCATATTTCGTAAAGAGATTGTTAAACCCGTAAAGTACAAAGGAAATTGTTAATATGTACAAAATATCCGTTCTTAAGGAAGAACTATATACTCTGTTTTTAATGATATCTGTTTTTAAATAATTTTCATAAACCAATAGTACAATACCAAGAGTTAGGCCTAAGCTCAATAGTATCCATTGCATAATGCTAATATTAAACACATAATTTAAATCGAATTGCGACGAGGCTGGGTCTCTTATAAATTCCATTAAAAATCTAAAAATTAAGAACATGAAAAATGAAAACATCAATGCGCTAAGATTTTTTTTCCAATAATTACGCATAGACCAAACGAGATACCCAATACTAAATAAGCCAATCATTTCATAAAGCTGAACAGGATGTACAGACAATGAATAGGCTGCATCCGAAGATATTATATTTTCTGACCATTGACTGTAATGCGCATGAGATCCGTGAGGATATTGAACAGCCCATAATAGTTCTGATGGTTTACCAAAACAACAGCCATTAATAAAACAGCCTATTTTTTGAATTCCTAATCCAACTGGTACTGCCCATGCATAACATACTAATATCGCCTTATTAAAACCAAATAATCTTTGGGAAATAAGCAAGCCAACTAAACCAAATAATAAGCCACCTATTGCAGACCTATTTGTAAAATTTATGTTTTCTCCTGAAACAATTACGTTTAACCATTCTTCTATTGGAATTGTAATTATTCGCGTACCGATAACTGTCAATAATGAAATTGTAGTTAACATTAACAAAATTGATCTCATGTGATATCCTTTCCTAAAACTTACATAGAGAACAGCCAGAAAAATGAAAACAAATGCCAGCACGTAAAAGAATTTGAAGTATACTAAAGGATTTACTACTGAAACTTCCATAATTAATAAATTAAAAGTTTACTTTAAAACTATAAAAGCTCAAAAAGAGCGTAAAACAAATACAATCTTTTATTATAAATTGTATTAAACGTCGGTTAATATTTTTAATGATCTTTATTTAATTGAATCTCGTTTCAAACAACCATTACTTAGCTTTATTTATAAGTGAAAAATTATCAAACCACTTTAAAGCTTTGCTTACACTCATATCGATTGGCTCATACTGCATCTCAAGTTTATTTACCGATTTCTCATTAGAATAATAATTATTAACACATAGTATTTTCATATTTGTATTGGAGATATCTGTTTGAATACCAAAAGATCTAAGAATATTTCCAAAATATCCTAAGGTTAATAGTAGTGTTTTTGGAAGTTGTATAATTAGAAATTTGTTTTGAACTTGTTTTCTTAATTTGATAAAAAACTCTTTATAGGTTAAATTTTCATTAGCTAAAATATATGCCTCTTTATTTTTACCATTTATCAGAGCCTTAATAACACCTCTAGAAACATCTGTTACAGATACAAAGTTCTTACCTCCAGGTGGACAAAACACCACTTTGTTCTTCATTCCCATTACTATTATTTTACCAGAACTTGGTTTAGCATCATAAGGCCCAATCATAAAAGTAGGATTAACTATAATAGTCTCAATAACATCAGAATAATTTAGAATTTCTTTTTGAGCCTGAAATTTACTTTGTGCATAATACGAACTAACAAAAGGTTTCTTTATGGACATTTCTTCATTACCCAGATTTGTTAAGTTTCCATATCCAAAAACATTAGCTGTACTTATATACACTATTTTTTTAATATTATTTCTAACACAAGCTGTAATTACTTTTTTAGCACCAAAAACATTAACCACCTCGTAGTCACTATAATTAAGCCTATTTTGATCGGTTAATGAAGCAATATGAATTGCGTATTGACAATCTATTAATGCTTTATCCAAGTCGTAATCATTCAGGATATCACCTTCAATTAAACTTAAGTTTTTATGTTTTGGACCTATATACTTCTCTATATTCCTTAATAAACCCAAAACCTTGAATCCTTGTGATAACAATTCAACAATAGTATTTGTAGCCAATAAGCTATTTGCTCCAGTTACAAAAACTCTTGAATTAAGTTCCATTTTGTTTATAAATTTTAAATTGGTTTAAATTTTTTTATTTCGCGTTCAGTTAGATAATCTTTAATAAACTGAGGGAGAATTTTATCTATAAGTAATAAGCATTTATTAATGAATCCAGGAATAACCACTTCTTTTTTATGAAGCATTCCATAAATAGCTTTCTTTGCAGCTTCTTCAGGTGTTAATACAGACTCTCGAGTTATCCAGCCAACTAATCTGTTTTGGTAACACAATCTTGTTGTGGTATTTAATCCTCCAGGACAAACTGTAGTTACCGAAATATTATCTTTCTTAAGTTCTTTTCTCAGTGATTTTGAAAATGATAACAGATACGATTTTGTACCACAATACACTTGCTTCTGAATTAATGGAAAATAACCTGCAAGGCTACTTACATTTAACACATAGCTTGGAGTATTGTTTTGAAGATTTTTTAAGAACAATCTAATGAGTAAAGTTGGTGCAATAACATTTACTTCTATTTGTTTTAATATAAAATCAGTACTTAGAGAATCAAACGAACCACGACTTAATATGCCTGCGTTATTAATAAGGTATTTAAGCTGTAAATTGTTCTCTTTTATATAATCAGCAATTCTAATATAGTTTGTTACATCACTTAAATCGAACTCTAAATGGTGTACATCAACTTCGAAATTAGTTTTTAAAAATTCTGATAATTCTTCCTGACCAGAATTTGGTAAAGACACCAGAACTAAATTATTATGCTGCTTTGCCATCTCAATTGCCATAGCTT
>Ga0102811_1001214_pt1 | contig 12304 bp, 10 predicted proteins | sample ColrivemetaGS705_FD_84507 | JGI IMG/M metagenome (GOLD analysis project Ga0102811, IMG submission 84507) | Estuarine microbial communities from the Columbia River estuary - Flood tide ETM metaG S.705 | ecosystem: Environmental > Aquatic > Marine > Intertidal zone > Estuary | place: USA: Columbia... | reverse complement strand
GCTCGAGCAACTGCGCTTTATGTGGAATAACGTAGCCATTCATGTGGCAGAAGCACTTGAGCCGGTCCCTGGCGGAGTAGATACGGAAAGTGATCTTCAGGCGGTTATAGATTTTATAAAAAATCAATAAAATACATAAAAACAATTAGTTAAATAATTTACCTCTAAATTACATTAGATGTTTCAAGGTTCAATCAATGAAGAAAAAGACCGCTGTTCTGTTTGTCTGTCTCGGCAATATCTGTCGTTCACCAACGGCGCACGGCGTGTTTGAGACGCTGGTTCACCGCGTCGGTCTGGCCAGCGCGATTGACGTCGACTCAGCGGGAACGGGCGACTGGCATATCGGTCACGCGCCGGACAAACGCACGGCGCAGGTTGCTATGACGAAGGGTTATGATCTCAGTCTTCTGCGCGCGCGACTGGTCACACCGGCAGACTTCGATAGTTATGACTACGTGGTCGCCATGGATCGTGCTAATTTACGCGACCTCGAGGCGATGCGCCCCGCGAGTTTTCAAGGGTTTCTCGGATTGTTTCTCGATTTTTCAACCCAGCGGACGCTAAGTGAAGTGCCAGATCCCTATTACGGCGGTGACGCAGGTTTTGAGCAGGTGTTTAACCTTGTTGAAGATGCCTCAGCAGGGTTGTTGGCGCATATTTGCCAGCAACACGGCTTGGTGGCATGCCATTGACTCTGACTATCGAAAAAAATGTCCCGCTGCAGCCCTATAACTCGCTGTCCCTGCCTGCGCAGGCCGAGTTTTTCTGCGCTGTAGGCAGTCTCGAGGATCTCGGCGAGGCCTTAAACTTTGCGAAAAAAGGGCAGCTGAACGTCACGCCGCTGGGCGGTGGCAGTAATGTTGTGCTCTCTGGGGATATTGCTGGGTTAGTTATTCAGCTCAACTTGCTTGGCATGTCCTATGCCATTGAGGGCGCTGCGGTACAGGTGACCTTCGCGGCAGGCGAAAACTGGCACCGCACCGTGATAACGACCCTGCAGAAGGGTTGGTTTGGCATGGAGAACCTCTCGTTAATCCCCGGCAACATGGGCGCAGCACCTATTCAGAATATTGGCGCCTACGGGGTTGAGTTGGCAGATCTTTTTCACTCTTTGCGGGCTATGGAAGTGGCCACGGGCAAGGTTGTAACCTTCACGAAAGCCCAGTGCCAGTTTGGTTATCGCGACAGCCTATTTAAAACCCAGTGTCGCGACCAGTATATTATTCTCGATGTTACCCTGAGCCTAACCACCGAGCCGCAGGTGAATCTGAGCTATCCCGCCCTGCGCAGCGCAGCTGAAGGGCACGCAAACTATCCCAATTTAACAGCGATCGATGTCAGCGAACTCGTGATGGCTATTCGCCGCGACAAGCTGCCCGATCCTTTAAATCTGCCAAATGCAGGCAGTTTCTTTAAAAATCCTGTCGTCAGCGCCGCGCGCGCGGCGGATCTGTTGCTGCGCTATCCAGACATGCCGCACTTTGCGCAGGCGCTTTCGCAGGTAAAAATACCCGCCGCTTGGTTAATTGATCAGTGCGGATTTAAGGGCGCAATACGCGGCGCTGTGGGTGTTCATTCCCAGCAGGCATTGGTCTTGGTCAATTTCGGGGGCGGTACGGGTCAGCAGTTATTAGGGCTGGCAGACGAGATCTCTACTGCGGTAGCGGAGCGCTTTGCCATCGCACTGGAGTTAGAGCCGCGCGTCTACGGTCCTTGTTAATGGGGCTTTTTGAGGAACAGACCTTTGCTTTGCCTCTCTGCGAGGGACGTCAAGGGGAGATTCGCTTTTGGCCGAACTGGCTGAGCTCTGCGGGTGCTGATAGCTTGCTGTCTCAGGCGATCGACAATGTGCCCTGGCGTCAAGACACTATTCACATCGCAGGCAAGGCAATTCCGCTGCCGCGCCTCCAGCAATGGTATGGCGAGGTGGGCACCAGTTACACCTATTCCAATATTCGTCTCGCCGCGCTGGCGTTTCCTGATTGGCTTGATACTGTGCGCGGCACTATTGAACGGGACACTGGCATGCCGTTTAACCGCGCGCTGGTGAACTATTATCGCAGTGGCGCGGACAGCGTTGATTGGCATGCTGACGACGAGGCAGAGCTGGGCCCTGAGCCAGTGATTGCCTCACTCTCTGTCGGTGAAGAGCGGGTTTTTCAGATGCGTCACACAGAGACTCAGCAGCAGTTATCCATTGTGTTGCCCCACGGCTCGCTATTGGTGATGGGCGCCGGTATTCAGGCTTATTGGCAGCACCGTGTGGCAAAGGACAAGTGCGCAACAGCTGCGCGTGTTAATTTCACTTTTCGTTATATGGCCTAGATGCAGGGTGTCTAGGGCCGTTAATTGATGAGTCAGTAAAGTAGAGTAAACAAGTAAAAGGAGAGGGTGCGCGTGAAGTTATCAAAGTTTGGCGAAAAATTTTCGGGCACATCCGGCATTGTTGAGCTGATGGAGGACTTGGGCTCGGCGCTCAATGAGAATCCCGATATGATTTTTATGGGCGGCGGCAATCCAGGGCGTATTCCCGAGGTAGAGCAAGTATTCAAAGCCCGGCTGGAAAGCGTGCTTGCGGATCCTCGGCAGCTGCACAGCCTGATGGGGGTATACCAGTCACCGCAGGGCGATAAAGCCTTTCTTGAAGAGATTGCGGCTCTATTGCAGCGTCAGTTCGGCTGGCCATTAACCGCGCGCAATATTGCCGTGTCCAATGGCAGTCAATCGGCCTTTTTCGTCCTTTACAATATGTTTGCCGGTGAGATGGCAGATGGCATCGAGCGAGCCATTCATCTGCCACTTGCCCCCGAATATATTGGCTATCGCGATATCGGCTTGAGCGACAATCTGTTTACTGCCACTCGCCCTGAAATCGAGTTATTGGACGACAATCTGTTCAAATATCACGTCGATTTTTCGCGCTTGGCTATAAATGCGCGGACTGCCGCGCTCTGCGTCTCTCGGCCGACTAATCCCACCGGTAATGTGCTCACCGACGCGGAAATAGCGCATTTGGACAGTATTGCTGTCGAGCAGGATATCCCTTTTATTATTGATGGCGCCTACGGCTTGCCATTCCCCAGCATTATATTTAACGACGCCAAAGCGCACTGGAACAGCAACACGATCTTGGTTCTCAGCCTCTCGAAGCTTGGCTTGCCCGGCGTGCGCACAGGAATCATTGTTGCGCGCGAGGATATTATTAACGCCTACACCAAGGTCAACACTATTGTCAGCTTGGCCTGCGGGAATCTTGGGCCTGCTTTGGCGCGGGAGCTAGTCACTAGCGGTGATATTTTATCGTTGAGCACTCAGACAATCGCGCCGTTCTACCAGCAGCGCGCAGATCAGACAGTAACGTGGTTTAGAGCTGCGCTGGGTGACCTGCCGTACCGCATTCACCGCCCAGAAGGCGCTATATTTCTCTGGCTATGGTTTGAGGGACTGCCGATTACCAGTCAAATGCTCTATGAGCGCCTCAAGGCCCGCGGTGTATTGGTTGTACCGGGGCATAACTTTTTCCCCGGTATTGAGGGGGACTGGTCGCATAAGGATGAATGTATTCGAGTTTCTTATGCGCAGGATGGCTCAGTGGTGCAGCGAGGAGTCGCTATTATTGCCGAGGAAGTGGCTAAGGCTTATTTAGAGTAACTCATACGGTAAATTCTGGAATTAATAATAAAATCAATTATATAAATAATTATTTTAAACAATATTCGAGATTTAAATAAAAGTCTCTAGCGTCTTGAGGATAGCGCGAATTTTATTGACGGACTCCTCGTATTCGCACTCGTCCTGCGAATCAGCAACAATACCGCCACCACCCCAGCAGTGCAGCTGGTCACCGTCTGCCAGCACGGTGCGAATCGTGATATTGCTGTCCATGCGCTGGTTTGCGCTGATATAGCCCACACTGCCGCAGTAGGCAGAGCGCCGCACGGGCTCCAACTCCTCAATAATCTCCATCGCGCGCTTTTTCGGTGCTCCCGTGATCGAACCTCCGGGAAAGCAGTTGCGCAATAGATCAATGGGTGACGCGTTATCGCTGAGCACACCGGTCACAGTGCTCACCAAGTGATGGACATTGGGGAAACTCTCTAAGGCGAACAGGGTCGGCACAGCAATAGACCCAGCGGCGCAGCTCTTGCTCAGATCATTGCGCAATAAATCGACAATCATGAGATTCTCCGCCCGATCTTTAGCACTGTTAAGCAGTGTTTGCGCATTTTTGTGGTCTTCTTCAGGCGTGGCGCCGCGGACGATAGTGCCCTTGATTGGCTTGGTCTCCACCACGCCCCCGATCGACTGGACAAAGCGCTCGGGGGAAAGGCACAGCAGAGCCTGATCTCGCCACTGCCAAAATGCTGAATAGGGCGACGCAACCTGCCGTCGCAAAGCCAGATAGGCTGCCCACAGATCGCCCGAGTAGGTGGCCGAAAAGTGTTGCGTGAAATTGGTCTGATAACAGTCGCCGGCCGCAATATAGTGCTTTATACGGGCAATGGCCGCGTCGTATTCAGACTGACTAAGGGTTGGCTTAAACGGAGTTTTCAGACTGAACCGTGCCATTGAACTGCTCTGCGGTGTCTGCAAGCGCTGAATAATAGTCAGCTTGAGGTCGTCGGGGCAGGCGCGGTGGAATATGAGCCTGCTCTGTTGCAGCAGATGATCCACCTCCAGCGCCCAGAGATAGCGGCCTACGCGCATATCAGGCAGGGCAGTTACCGCCGTCGCGCGGGGAGTAATCGGAATGCATCGACGCCCAAGATCATAGCCAAAATAGCCTATAACACCGCCCACAAAGGGGTGATTGCAACTAGCCACGCTATCGGACTCAGAGCCAGAGCCAGAGCCAGGGGCGCTGTCGAGCAGCGGGTCCAGCAATTGTTTAACCAATTCAAACGGATCCGCGGCGCTCTCTCGCACACCCAGACTGTCGCTAATGGTGGATAAATCGCCGCGCGTCTCAATGACGGAGTCTGGACTGGCTGAGATCAAGTCATAACGCCCCTGAGAGCTCAGAGGCTTGCCGCTGTCGAGCCAAATAGCATCGGGCAGGTCGCGCACCAGCGCAAACAGCGCAGCGCTATCGGCTTGGTAGGGTAGTTCGTGAGTGGTCAGACCGCGCATAGCCGCAGATGCCTTAGAGGTTTCTAGATACTCAGTGTTCAGGATGCCTAATTAACAATCGCTTCAACAAGGGTAAACGTTGTCCACGCTGCTAGGTAGGCAAAAATACTGTAGCTGACAAATAACTGCGCGGGCAGTCGCCACGAGCCGGACTCTCTGCGCAAAACAGCGAGGGTTGAGACACATTGTAGCGCAATCGAGAAAAATACCAGCAGCGCAAATCCTGCACCTATGGGCAACCCGCTGTTTTGAATATGTTCAGCCAGGGAAATAATATTCTCTTCACCGCCCTCGATACCAAACAGCGTACCCAGCGTGCCGACAAAGACCTCCCGCGCCAAAAATGAGGACAGAATGGCCACGCCATACTTCCAATCTAATCCAAAGGGCGCAAATACTGGCTCAATAAATTGGCCCATCTGGCCGAGCCACGACTCGCCCAACGCCGCGCCATTATTGGGGAAGTAACCCAGCAGCCAAATAACCACAGTGACAGTGAAGATAACTTTACCGGCTTTGGTGACGAAGTGTTTGCTGCGATTCCAGGCATTGCGCAGCAAGGGCCGCCAAGAGGGCAGTCGATAGGGTGGCATTTCAAGGACAAAGGGCAAGTCACTGCGCAGAGCCTGGCTGGTTCGAGAGACAACGGCGGTCACAAGCAGACCGCAGACAATGCCAAACACATAGATGCCGAACATCGCTAAGCCCTGCCAGCCGACGAGGCCGCCAAACGCTTTTGTCGCGGGGATAAAGGCAGCAATCAACAGGCTGTAAACAGGCAATCGAGCAGAGCAGGGCATCAGCGGAATGGCTAAATAGGTGAGCCAGCGCTTGCGCGGAGAATCCACGGTGCGTGCGGCATAGATTCCTGGAATAGCGCAGGCAACACTGGATAACATAGGGACAAAGCTTTTGCCGGTTAAGCCGAATATGCGCAACGGTTTATGGCAAATAACCGCCGCGCGCGCCAGATAGCCGCTGTCTTCAAGCAGTCCGACAACCAGCGTCAATACAAAAATCTGCGGCACAAACACAAGAAAGGCGCCAATCCCCCCGAATAGCGCGTCAGCGACAAAGTCGCTGACCATGCCTGCCGGTAGCAAGGGCAAGATAATATCCGCAGTGCCGGCAATAACGGCTTCAACACCGTCCATAACCGGTGCGGCCCAGGTGAAAATGCTCTGGAAAAGCAGGTACATAATGGCCAGAAAGGCGATGCCGCCGTACCATGAGTGCAGAAAAAAATGATCGAGGCGGGTTTGTGCATTGATTAAAAGATCGCCCTTTGGGCCAAAATTCGCTGCGAGCTGCTGTGCCTGGCGATGAATAACCGACTCATCACTGGCAATAATATCGCTGGAAAAAGGCGCGGGCGTGTCTCGATGCTGTCTGATGACTGCCTGTAGTGTGTCTAGCCCGAGGCCAGACTTTGCCGAGATGCCAACAACAGGCACTTTGAGCGCTGCTTCTAACCCTGCGAGGTTCATCTGCATGCCATGCTGATCGAGCACATCCATCATATTGGCAGCGATAATTAAGGGCTTGTTATGGTTGGCGCAGGCCGCGAGTACCTGCAGCGCAAAAATCAGTCCCTTCTCGAGTCGCGTTGCGTCGACTACACAGACAATACAGCCGATATCGGGATTGGAGAGGGCATTAAAAAACGCCTTTATTGAAACTTCTTCTTCAGCAGAGATGCCATTCAGAGAGTAAACACCGGGGAAGTCCATCAGCTCTGAGGTCGGGTCGGTAATGCTTTGCCCGGTGCTGATATTGACGGTGACGCCGGGAAAGTTCGCCACCTTTTGATTGAGCCCCGTCAGGCGGTTAAACAGGAGACTTTTGCCTGAATTTGGACTGCCGATTAGTATCGTTTTAGACATAACGCGGATTAGCCCATCATAATCAGTGAGGCGACGCTATCGTCGAGAGAGTACACGGTGTTGTTGACTCTGTAGAGCTTTGGCGCGCCAAGGCTCGGGGCTAGAACGCAGGCAATGGTCTCGCCGGGGTGGAAGCCAAGTTCCATCAAGCGCACACGATAACTAGATTCGAGTGTTGCAACAAAACTGGCAACGGTGGCGGAGGTTCCCTGCTTTAAATCCCAAAGAGTCATTTGGCTTCTCGTAGTAGAAGATGGCGATGGCTGGTATTGTACGCCTCTCAGGGCTAAATGTTAATAATATTGATTATCATTTGCATTTTCCCCGCACACTGTCGGCCGAGCCAATAATCAATTTTCTCCATGACCCTCGCAGCGGGGCGTAAACCCAAAATCAAACTCTCCCCAGTACAAGAAATCCGCTACAATGGCGGCCCATTTAAACCCTTCATTGAAAGCGTATTTAAGACATGGCAGCGAAACAGCAGAAAAGCACGGCACTTTACGAATACCCGAAGTATTGGGCTGAATGTATGTTGCCCGCGCCATTTTTACCGATGTCCCGCGCTGAGATGGATCAGCTTGGCTGGGATAGCTGTGATGTGATTCTGGTTACCGGTGATGCCTATGTGGATCATCCTAGCTTCGGCATGGCAGTGATTGGGCGCGTGCTGGAAGCGCAGGGTTATCGTGTGGGTATTCTCTCGCAGCCCGACTGGCGCAATGCTGATCGTTTTCGCGCGCTGGGCAAACCTAATCTGTATTTCGGTGTGACTGCGGGCAATATGGATTCGATGATCAACCGCTACACCGCTGATCGCCGCTTGCGTCATGACGATGCCTACACCGCGGGCGACGAGGGCGGTAAGCGTCCAGATCGCGCCGTCACGGTTTACACGCAAAAGTGTCGTGAAGCCTTTGCCGATGTGCCTGTTGTGGTCGGGGGCATCGAAGCGAGCCTGCGTCGCCTGGCCCACTATGACTATTGGTCGGAAACCGTTAAACGCTCGGTATTGATCGATTCCACCGCTGATATATTGCTCTACGGCAATGCCGAACGGGCCATGATTGAACTGACCCACCGCATGGCGCAGGGCGAGTCTATTCGAGATATCACCGATCTGCGCGGCAGCGCCTTTTTACTCCGCGCAATCCCCAAGGGTTGGCGTGAAATAGATTCAACAAAAGTGGACCAGCCCGGGCCGCTTGCCAAGCCTAAAAATCCCTACGTCACCTCTCAGCCGAGTGACTCTGACGATGCGAAAACCATTCGCATGCGCGTGGAGAAAGGCGAGAGCGCGGCGAGTTGTGCGACGAAAGCGGCATCTGAACTTGAAGCTGAGGAGAGCGGCGTTCAAGCGCTTTCAATTATCCCAGATACCCAAGCCATCAAAACCGATCCGAGCACCACCTATATTCGCATGCCGTCGTTCGATGACGTGGTGGCTGATCCTGTTCTGTATGCCCACGCTGACCGTATTTTTCACCGTGAAACCAACCCGGGCAATGCGCGGCCACTGGTGCAAAATCAAGGTCGCAATGATATCTGGGTCAACCCTCCGCCCATTCCGCTAGAAACTGCAGAGTTAGATTGGGTGTTTGACCAGCCCTACAAGCGGGTGCCGCACCCCAGCTACGGCGACGCTAAAATTCCCGCGTACGACATGATTCGGTTTTCCGTCAATATTATGCGCGGCTGCTTTGGCGGCTGTACTTTCTGCTCTATCACCGAGCATGAAGGACGTATTATTCAGAGTCGCTCGGAAGAGTCGATTCTCAACGAAGTAGAAAAAATTCGCGATCTGACCCCTGGATTCACCGGTGTTATCTCTGATCTGGGTGGCCCAACCGCAAACATGTATCGCCTCAACTGCAAAGACAAAAAAGTCGAAGAGACCTGTCGTCGACCCTCCTGCGTCTACCCAACGATCTGTGTCAATCTTGAAACCGACCACAAACACACCACCCAGCTCTACCGTAAAACCCGCGCGCTGCCCGGCGTTAAAAAAGTGGTGGTCGCCTCAGGCCTGCGCTATGACCTCGCCGTAAGAGATCCCGAATATGTAAAAGAGCTGGTGACGCACCATGTTGGCGGCTACCTGAAAATCGCGCCAGAGCACTCGGAAGAGGGGCCTTTGTCGAAAATGATGAAGCCTGGCATGGGCAGTTACTATGAGTTCAAAGAGCTATTTGAGCGCTACTCAAAGCAGGCGGGCAAAAAACAGTACCTGATACCGTATTTTATTTCCGCGCACCCAGGCTCGACCAATGAAGACATGATGAGCTTAGGTCTGTGGCTCAAGACCAATGGCTTTCGGGTTGATCAAGTGCAAAGCTTTTACCCGTCGCCAATGGCTTCAGCCACGACCATGTATTACACCGAGCGCAATCCATTAAAGCCTCTCGGTAAAAACAATAGCGAACGCATTTTCAGTGCCAAGAGCCAAGAGCAGCGCACGCTGCACAAAGCGTTTTTGCGGTACCACGATCCCGCGAACTGGCCAATGCTGCGCAAAGCGTTGCGCCGTATGGGCAGGGCGGACTTGATTGGTACGGGTGATGATTTTCTGGTACCTGGCGAATCACGTCGCGAAAAAGAAGAAATGCGCCGCGACGTCAAAAAAATAAAGCCCCAAGTGAAAAGCCAGCCGCGATCATCGCGGATGAAGCCGCGACAGCGCTAAGCGCGGCGGTTAGGCGGGGAATAGACGGGAAATCAGCGCAGGCACGGCGGTTTCCACCCGCAATATACGAGAGCCCAAGTGCACTGTGCTGCAACCCGCTGCTTCCAGCAATTCAACTTCGTAGGGAATAAAACCGCCCTCAGGGCCAATCACGAGGGTGGTGGGTGTCTGTATATTAATAGGACAGCGCTGATCGGCAATGGGGTGTGCGAGCAGTGCGGTGGTATTTTTCACGAGCGCAGGCAATTCGTCTTCGACAAATGGTTTAAAGCGTTTTCGCACATGCAGCTGAGGCAAAACCGTATCGCGCGCCTGCTCCAATCCCAACCGAAAATCTTCCTCAATGGCCTCAGGGGCCAAGAGCGGTGACTGCCAATAGCTCTTCTCGACGCGAAAGGAATTAATCAGATAGAGCTGTTTCACACCCATGGTCGCCACCGTTTGTAAGGTGCGACGCAGCATTTTTGGACGCGGCAAGGCCAAAATAAGCGTCAAAGGGAGCGGAGACGGTGGCGCAAGGTTAAATACGACCTCGAGCGTCGCATGCTGGGCGTCAATTGAGAGCACTCGGCCGTTCCCCATTTGACCATCTACCATTCCAATACGCACGGTGTCGCCTACAGCAGAATTGTGCACGGTTAGAAGCTGCGCTAATTGTCTACCAGACACGCAGGCAAAATTATTGGCCACGTCGCTGGGGTTGAGTAAGAGTAAATTCATAGCGGCGAGTATATCGGATTGCAGGGCAGGCGTGGTGAAACTGAATGGAGAGAATTAACCGTAACCCCGAGGCTTCTATTTAGCCCGAGCCGGTTATTCGCTATACTTGCGCGATCTCTCCTTGGTGAAATCGGATATCACGCTAGCCTCCTAAGCTGGAATTTCAGGTTCGACCCCTGAAGGGGAGACCACCCGCGCACTACTCACTGGTACATGACCGCCTTTCGAATCATCACTGTGCGGGTTTTTGTATATGGGCTAGTGAAAAGTATCAGAGTCCCAGAGTGCGGACAGGGCATCTGCTTCCTGAAGGTGCAGAGGGATATCACTGTTGTCGCCTTTTCGTGCCGGTTTTGCGGTTGCCGCCGGTTGCTGGCTGCCCTGGCCAGTAGCCATGCCGTCAGTGTCTGCAAAGGGTTCGGGTGATTCTTCGACAGAAGCTGGATCGCTATCGAGAGGGCGAGCCTCCTCAGCGTTGTCCCAAGAGAGAGCCTGCAGAGCGTCCTCTTCCGCGTGTTTTTGACGGGCTAACTCAGCGGCTTTGAGCTTGGCCGCCGTTTCAATTGCATCTTTGGCTCTAATCGCTGCTTCAATTTCAAGCGCTTTGCGGGTTGCTGCGAGCAGCTTCGCTCTGCGCTGCAAGCGCGCTTCTTCGGCTTCTTGGGCTTTTTTTGCTTCGGCAGCCCGTGCCGCTTCCTCGAGTTGCAGTGCCTCGGCTTCCTCTTGTTCTCGCAACGCCTCGGCGGCCTTGGCTTGCTCCTCAGCGATTAGCGTTAAACGCGCTTCGGCTTCCTGAGCAATACGCAGTGCTTCGGCACTTTCCGCCGCGCGTTTGGCTCGAATAGCTTCCTGTTCGAGCCGTTTGGCCTGCGCCTCTGCTGAGGCGGCTTGATCGGCTAAGCGTTGAGCCTCCGCTGCTTGCAGAACCCGCTTGGTCAAAGCTGTATTGAAGAGTTCCTCGCGGGCGTAATTGACTGCTTCTATTGCCAACTCAGCATCGAAGGGCTCATTGTCTTCTGCGAGAACCGTGTCTTCGGCAAACACGACGTCAGCGTCGCTGTGTCCTATGGTGTTTGGATCTTGGCGCAACGTCCACGCAGCTTTTAGCGCATCGTGATTGGGTTTTCTTATCCACTGGTCCTGCTCGGCACTGTACTCGTACCACTTATCGGACAAATCACACTGCGCCTGCTGAGTCGGTTCACTAACCCGAATAACACAGTTATGGAAGGCGTCGCCCGCGGGCGTGCCAAGCTCTAAAATGTCGAGAATATTCTTCCACTTGGTCAGATGGCTTATGAGTTTGCTGGAGGGGACCACGAGGGTTGTTTTTAATGCTGTACTGTTCGCGACTTTGAGGACGGGAAGGTAGTGGCCATTCGCTTTGATACCGCAAATGCACTCCTCTGTTCCCACTGCGTCGGCACTTTTTTTGACCACCGTCCAGTTGGGTGCTGCAGATGTTTCTTGAGTGCTTTCGAGGTCGGAATGATCGCCATAGCGCTGTCGGGCGAGCGCAATACTCTGGTCGAGCATTGCAATTGCGCTGGCGCGATGATGCTCAAACAGAGTCTTTGCGGTCGAACTCCGCAAAGCCTGTATTCGAGAAGCAAAATCGTTGTAGCGCAAATCAGACACCAGCATTTTCCTTAGTCCGAGCTTTTGCAGTCTTTACCAGATCGTCAAACTTAAGCTCGATAGTATTGAGATGATTTTTGATCGCGAGATTGTCAATTTCCAAGACCGTGCGGACGTCCACGATCTGATCCAATACGTTATCGACAGAAACCTGAGGACTTTGAACGACTTTGATACTCTCAACGGTTTTCTTAATTTTCGCCAACTGAGATTTTATGGTTTGGTTATCGATCTCAACCACCGCTTT
>Ga0102811_1001208_pt1 | contig 12346 bp, 4 predicted proteins | sample ColrivemetaGS705_FD_84507 | JGI IMG/M metagenome (GOLD analysis project Ga0102811, IMG submission 84507) | Estuarine microbial communities from the Columbia River estuary - Flood tide ETM metaG S.705 | ecosystem: Environmental > Aquatic > Marine > Intertidal zone > Estuary | place: USA: Columbia... | reverse complement strand
TTTTAATAAATGAAAGAGATAAGTATTTAGCATTTAACAAACGTGAATATTTAAATTTAAGTATTGAAGAAATTATAAATAAAACAGATGGAACAAAAGCTGATGATTTCAGAAAAATGCTTAACGATAATTTTTATGAAAATATTTCTTTTGATGGAGGTGTAGGTGAATTTTCAAATTCTTCGGAAGTTCTAAAATTAAGTTCAGATTCCTATAGTTTTACATTTGATATGGATGCTAGTTTCGGTGATAAGTGGGGATTTGAGTTTAATGGAACTGGATATGAAATGAATTGGAATTATGGTATGGAAAGCACAGCTGCTGCTGATACAGAGAATTCTGAAGAACAGACATTAAATTTCTCATATACGCTCAAGGATAATGATAGTTATAATTTCTTTTCAGTTGATGTAGTTAATGCTTTTGACGGACATGGCCCTATTTTTGCGACAATTGGAGGTCAAACATCCTGCCCATACGAACCTGAGGAAAAATCCATTTTTTTTACATCATTACTTAATGAAGATCAACTAATTCAAGCATATATTGACTACACGGGTTATACATATTACACACCAGAATTTACTCCATATTGGGAGAGAAAATTATTTAATTACTATTGGCAAAATGAGGATTTGATTCCTGAACTCGAAGATGATCAAAAAGTCTCTTTAACCTATGCTACCCAAAATCTTGAAGAGCCTCTACTAGAGGTTACACAAGGAACAGTTCTAAATGTACCCGATGGAAAAGGAGCAGAATTTGTTCTTACTTTAAGCAATCAAAGTCCTATAAAACAAGATGCGTTATTTAGACTTTTTCTAGATCAAACTACTAATCCTCATGGAGCAATTATTAATGTTCCTGCTGGAGGTTTACCATTTTTGATACCAGCCGGTGAATCTGTTCAATATACAGTTATAATAAAAAAGGCTAAAGAAGACCAATTTGACTATAATAACATCCGTTTTGAATTGATATCAGATTGTAATGGCGATATAGGCACTAGTTCTTTTAGAGCAACGGGAAGTGTCGCTAGTGGGGAAGTTTTTTTAAATGCATCATTTGTTCCTACTTGTACTACTGTTAATTTGAGTGTTCCATCAAATAATTGGGTGTTCAACACACAAAGTGGACATAATTTACCTATTAAAATTAACGGTTATAATTCGTCTTTTGACAACTTAAACACAATTAAGTTACAGTATAGACGTTTAGGTGCTCCAAATTGGGTTGCATTAAGAACGTATTTTAAAGATATCGATCAATATAATAATGCCAAAATCACATCAAACCTTGAAGAAATAGAGCTTATTGGTAATCAATCACAATTGAATTACAACTGGGTTATTACTGATGATGATGGAGTAAGCAGCATTACTGATGGATTCTACGAAATTAGAGCAATTAGTAATTGTTCTGGATCTATTAATGATTTCGAGTCTGAAATAATAGTAGGAAAAGTAGATCTTTCATCACCGTCATTATTTGCTACTCCGACTCCCACAAATGGTAAATTGAGTGTAAATGATGATATTAAAATCATTTTTAATGAAGATGTGAGAAGAAATGGACTTGAAACTAAATTTGAGCTAAATATTCAACAAAACTTAAATTCTTTTGATCATCAAGTATCACTTTCTTTCAACGGAAGCTCCAATTTTGGTGTTATAAGTAAGCCAGCAATTTCAAATGGTAGTCTAAGTATTGAATTCTGGTTAAAATACTTGTCTGATGGTTATTCAACAATTATTTCTCAAAATGAAGGAATTCAGGTCAGATATACTGGCGCAAAACTGCAATTTGAAATTGGAGATCAAACTTTCGAGGCAGAAATAGACATTAGTACAATGAAGTCTTTTAATCATTTTACTTTGAGTTATGATGATAGTGAAAGAATTGTCAGAATAATTATGAATGATCAAATACTCTCTCAAGATAACACAACTAATAAATCACCCCTTGTATTCACAAATTCCAAAGATCTTATAATAGGCGGAAATACATTCGTAGGTAATATGCATGATTTAAGATTATGGAAAAGAGCTATTACAAAAGAAGATTCGGTCTCTATGATGAACGAACTGCTTAACGGAAAAATCAATGGTCAGATTGGATGCTGGCCAATGAATGAAGGATCTGGATCAATGGCAATGGATATGTCTAGAAATAAACATATTAAAATTAATAATGCAAGTTGGGAAATCAATCCAAAAGGAACTTCATATTATTTTGATGGAAAAAACTATTTAGACTTTGATCAAACAGGTATGGCAATAATAACTCCAGAAATGGATGCTACTTTATCTTTCTGGATCAAAACAAAAGCAACTGAAGGAACAATTATTTCCAATGGTAATGGAGAAAAAAACAACGGGAAAAATACTAATTTATGGGCGATTAGTATACTAGAAAATAAGCTAGTACTTCGTGCTGAAGGGAATTCATATTCATTTGGTGAATTTGTAGTCAATAATGATAGTTGGCATCAAATCTCATTGAGTTTGTCAAGAAATGGAACAATCAAAATGTTTGTAAATGGCAATCTATTGGCATCTTATCCAACAAATAATATAGCTGGTTTTAATTCAGGTCATTTGTTTATTGGGGCAAGAGGTCAGCAACAGAACGATACAACGATTAATATCGATAATTATTATGTTGGTTATATTGATGAGTTGAAACTTTGGAATAATTCAAAATCTCAAATCCAAATTAAAAATGAGATGAATTATGAGGTTGATTCTCAAGAACAAAATCTCATATTATATTCTTCATTTAATGCACCCGAGGTTTCAACTACTAATGGACCAACATATTATGTTCCAAAAGTAGCGAGTCAACTTAAGGATAGTCACTACGCAAAATTAAATGCCTCTACTCTTATTAGTTACGGGGAATCTACTCCAGGTATTAAACCTTTTAGATCAATAATACCTTTAGGTTTAATACCTGTATTTAGAAACAACGAAATTTTGTTAAATACAGATGTTTCCGATTGGTCTCAATTTGAGGGAAAATTAGCAACTATTGAGGTTTCAGGGCTATACGATTTTTCAGACAATAGACAATCATCACCAATTACTTGGAGTTTTATAATTGATAAACATCCATTAAAATGGTCGATAGTTGGTAAAAACCCACTCGAAAACAATGAATTATTGTTTGTTAAAAATCAAACAGAAAAACTAAGTTTTGAAATAAAAATAGATAATGTAGGAATTGAATCTGAAACCTATTCTATTGATTTTCCAGAATGGATTACAATATCCGAGCCTAATGGAAGTATTGGTCCATTGTCTTCAAAATACATTACAGCAAGTTTTGATGAAAACATATCAGTAGGAGATTATCACAATGGTTTGTCATTAAATTCAAATTTCAATTTCATTAAATTAATACAGATTGAGTTAAGGGTTTTACCAACAGAAACTGAATTACCATTTGATCCAAAACAATATAATGAATCAATGACAATTGTAGGACAAATCAATATTGATGGAGTATTTGAAAATGATGTTTTTGACAAAGTTTATGCAAAGGTTGGAAATCAAATTAGAGGTGTGGGAAAATTAGAATATGATAGAGAACTAGATAATTATTTTGTTTATCTAACGGTTTATAGTAATTTGTCAAGTAGTTCCATTTTAACTGATCCTGTACAATTTTATATATGGGTTGCCACTGAAGGTAAATTGATAAAGGCTAAAATTAATGGACAAGACTATATATCTTTTAATGCGGATTCAATATTAGGTGACCCATATAATCCTGTTTTATTTACCAATTCAAATATTGTTGTTCAAAAAATCGATCTCAACAAAGGTTGGAATTGGGTTTCATTTAATGTTAGTGATTCTAGATTCAATGATTTAAACCAATTAACTCAAGAATTAATACTAACAGAAAGTGACGTGATTAAATCACAATCTAAATTTGATAATTATTTTGATGGATGGAGTGGTGATCATTCTAATTCAGGAGGGTTGGATTATTTTACCATGTATAAATTTAATATTAGTAGTGATTCTTCCAACATATTAGATTCTACAAATTCAGGACAGATATTATTATTACAAGGTAAAGAGGTAGATTTAAGTGATTGGTCAATTAATCTTAATAAAAACTGGACTTGGCTACCTTACCCTGTAACAAAAATAGTTTCTATTCAAAATGCCTTGGCCAATTTGGATCCTCAAGATGGCGATCTTATTAAATCTCAAACCCAATTTGCTATTTATACTGAAAAAAATGGCTGGAAAGGCACATTAAAATATCTATATCCAGGTAAGGGTTACATGATAAAATTAACAAATTCCCAAACTTTTTCTTATCCAACCTATATTAATTCTAACCTATCTTCTATAACAAATAAAGGCCAAGCCGAAGAATTTGCAAATTTTATCAATCCTTCCGAGCACTTGTTTAATTACTCTAGCAACATGAATTTAGTTGTTAAAATCCCCGATGCTTATGAAGATGTTGTAATTTATGATGCTAAAGGTAAGGTAAGAAGTTTGGTTGAGAGAATGGATATAAATGGATCTACTTTATATTTCATGACTGTATTCGGAGATATAAAAGAATCATTAAATGTTTATTTAATTAACAGCTTTAAAGAAAAAAGCATTGTAACCAATTTAGATTTTATACCTGAATCAATTGTTGGGACCATCAAAAACCCACTATTATTTGAAGTAATTGATGAATCTATTGTGATGTATCCAAATCCTTTCGAAAGTAAATTTGAGCTTAGTATTGATTCAGAAAGCGCCTCTTCAGTTAAAGTTGAATTATGTAACATAGTTGGTCAAACATTATATTCCAAAATATATAATGTCGTAGTCGGTAAAAATATTATTGAAGTAACTCCAGACAACAATAACTATTTGTTAAAAGGAATTTATATAATTAAGATATCTAAAGAAGACAATGTTTATATCAAAAAAATTATAAAAAACTAAGGCATTTATCTTAAAAAGACAACGATGTTAAATAATAAGATTTTAGTAATAATATTTTTTATTAAGTCTATAGTTATTTCATATGCTCAATCTCCAAATTGGACGGTAATTCCTTCTGATTTTGAATATAGTATGACTATTGTCGCAAAACTCAATATAGCAGGTGTTCAGCTAACACATCCAAATGATATGGTTAGTGCATTTGTCGGTGATAAAATAAGAGGGGTTGCTAAATTAGTTTATGTACCTCAAAAAGCTTCTTATTATGCATATCTAACAATTTATTCCAATGTTAATGACGAGGAGATTCAATTTCAAGTTTATGAATATACAAGAAACAAAGTCACCTTAATTAATAAGAAATTTAATTTCAAATCTAACCAGGTACTTGGTAATATAAATCAGTCTTACAGTATAGCTGAGCCAGCATTGAACAATCAGGCTAATATTAATAGATTTTCTTTTAAAGGTATTGAGACTGTTGGTTCTAAAATTGATTTAAATATAATTGATCTTGTGATTTACGATATACATGATGCTACAGAATTAACACCAGTATTTGAACTTAGTAAAGGGGCTAAGTTGTTTTATGACAGCTTCTTAAGACTATCTGGTGAGTTCACAGATAATTTTTCAAACAGTGTTATCTATAAAATTGTTTCGGAGGATGAATCAACGATTAAGGAATATACTATAAATGTTCTTAAAACTGATAAACCTGCTTTGTTTTATAAACAAAATGCAGTTTGTTACAATCCCGGTGCTATTAAAGTTTTAACTCCTTATGAAGGTAAATCAGTCAAAATTTTTTTAAATGGAGTTTTGTTAGATGAAAAGTTTGTAACGTTTGGAGAAGTATATTTTAATAAACTTGAAAGTGGCTCATACCTATTACAAATAGGTGATAAATTCAAATATATAGAAATTCTATTAAAAACTAATTAACAATATATTATGAAATATATTTTTTCGTTTCTGTTATTAATTATTTCTATAATGGTTTTATACTCTTGTCAGAAAGATGAGAATCCATGTGAAGAAGTAATCCAAGATGACTTCGAGTTGGTTGAATAACTTTATTTTTCCAAATTCACAAATAATCATTCACTATTTGTGCTAAAATTTTCACAACAAGTAAACGATAAATTTGGTTTAAATATTAAATTGTTAACTTTTAATGGTTCTAATATACTCTGTTACATTCATACCAACATGTTTTTTGAAATTATTGAAAAATGTAATTCTTGATCCAAACTGAGTTTTCACAGCCAGCGATTCAATAGTATGATTGTTCAAATAATTTTCATCTATAAGCCTTAAAGAGGCTTGTATTTTTAAAACATTCAAATAATCATTTTTACTATATAAACAATAATATTTAAATATTGAATCTATTTGCACCTGAGGCTTACCTATTATATCTGACAAGTTTTTTGTTGTAGGGATGATTTTTAAGTCATTTACGTATTTCTTTTCAACACTATTAATTTTTGAAATTATTTCGAGTACTTGACTTATATCTAATTTTTGTAATTCTCTTTTATCTGGAATGTTAATTTTATCTTTCCAAAGATTGTATGAATTTTCATTAAAGAAATTATTATTATTATAATTAATAATTTCTTTTCCATATAAAATAATGGGATTGTTATATAGAAATATTAAAAAAATTAGCCATATCAAACTTGAGAGTCTATAATATCTGACTAACACATCACCCTTTTCTGTTAATGAGAGGTAATTTGCAATTATGTAAACAAATATAATTAAAATTACTATATTAATATGCCAAATTTTATTATGTACATTTTCGCTTCTTTTAATAAGCTTTTTCTCAATTTTATTTTGATTTAAAAATAATAAAATTAATATTATAATATATATAGTTGAATAAATTAGAAAGAAAATCCTGTTATAATATTCATCATTCACTGCTTTGCAAAACATTATAAATAGTAATGCTAGTATGAAATGAATAACGTCTTCTCTAATCGAAGTTTTTTTAACTGCCGAGTTTTTGAAAAACAGATAGAATATAGGGACTATAATTGTACCATAATACAAGTTTCCATTTAATGGAACATAATATTTTACCACATGACCAGTTGAATATAAACCAAATAATATTCTTTGTACTCCAGCCAAAAGCATTATACTTATGAAGTACGAATTATATTTTTTTAATACTTTTTGTTTTAATATTAGTATTGTCGATATCATAACTAATGATATGCCAATAGTAAATGAAATTATTTCCAACAAATCAATTTTACTAGATCCCACAGTTTTTTTCAAAAATACTCTTTCATTTTAAGTAATTGACTTAAAATAATTTTTTTTTACAGTCTTATTTTTGTTTCATTTTCCTTAAATCTGTCAATAATCATCAATGTTTTTTTTTTAAATAGTTTAGAAATCATTTACAATATTACTTTTGCCGAAATATTGTTGTCATGCGTTATTCTTTACTTTTCCTTCTTTTTATTTTTTCGTATTCTTATGGACAGACTAATTTTTGGAAAAAGTCTGATGTTTCAGATTTTACTACATTAAAGGGTTCTGATGATATTAAATTACCTTTGGTGTTTGAATTAGATTATGTTTCTTTTTTAAACGAAATAGGTTTATCAGATTCTATCCAAATATTTCTTCCTAATAGTAAAGGTGAGTTTGATAGATACTTCCTATTTGAAAAGAAAAATACTTCAAATAGATTGTCTGCTAAATTTCCTAATGTTAGGACATTCAGAGGGTATGATGTTTCAAATTTAGAAAATAGAATTTCTGTAACATTGTCATCAGATAGAATTTATTTTCAACGGTTTTCCTATGAAAATGAATATATACGTGATTTAGGTAAAAACACATTTGTTTTTTATCATAAAGGCACTAATATATCCTACATTCCATTTTCATGTGGAATTGTTGATGAAAAAATTACAACTACTCCAATTTCAAATAAATCATCTATCACCAGTAAATCAAATAATTCTTTTAAAAACAATATACCTGGTTTAAGAACGTTGAGATTAGCTGTTGTTACCACTGGTGAATATTCAGAAATTAATGGAGTAACTAAAGAAGAAGTTTTTTCAAATATTGTTTCAATAGTTAATAATTTAAATAATATAAGTGAGTTAGAATTAGGAATAATTTATGAATTAGTAGATAATAATGACCAGTTAATTTTTACTGATAAATCCACTGACCCTTTCGATATTGAGGGAAATGGCGTCAAATTATCAGATATTTATTTAAATCAAAGAACTCAAATAGTAATTGATTCTATAATCGGAAAAGATAATTATGATCTTGGACATTTATTTATTGCTCGTAATGAGGATGGTGATGTCCCCTATGGTATTGGTAATGCTTTTGGAATCGGCAATGTAGGAACCCCAGAAAAGGGATCAGGATGGTCTTATTTCAGTTCAAGTACTACCAATGAATTTGGATTCATTGGCTTAGTTTCACATGAGTTTGGTCACCAACTTGGAGCTACTCACACTTTTTCAAATCAAGTTGATGGGCAGGTTACACAATCTGAATTAAGTTCAGGGAGATCTCTCATGTCCTACGGTATAAAAAATCAGTCTGATCTTCATTATTATCATTATCACTCAATTAATCAAATAATTGAATCATTTAAACGAACTCAATGGGGAATCGACTTTTCTTCAATTGGAACATTTACCCCATTTACCCAGCAATTCCCTTCAAACATAAACTTGATACCTTATTATATTCCAATTAGGACACCATTTGTATTAAGTATTCCCGCTGAATTAGTTAGTTCTAATAATTCTTACAATTGGGAACAGCTAGATTCTGATATAATAAGTCCAGGTAGTTACTGGGGTGCTAAATCTCAAACCTCACCTTTGTTTAGTTCAACCTCCCCTAGCTCAAATACTAAGCGATATTTTCCTTCATATTTAAGAATTATTGAAAATAACCTTACGAGTGGTAATGATATATTAGATGCAAATCAAGGCAGTAATATGCTTTTCGAGACGTTACCTGAGATCCCAAGGCAAATGACCTTTGGACTTTCTATACGTGATTTAGCTTTTAATCGAGGTGTGTATTTAGATTCTACTCAAGTATTTACAGTAGCTAATAGTAAGCCTTTTTCTATTTTAACTTCTTTAATTGCTCCTGTTGAAGCAGGAAGCTCTTTGAACGTAGAATGGGAGATAAGTAATACAAATGACTCCCCCATTAATTTAACGGAAGTAAATATTTTGCTATCTATAGATGGTGGCGATAAATTTGATTACTTATTGGCATCAAAAACCTCCAATGATGGCTCTCAAACAGTTGTAATTCCAAATGTAGCTACCACAAATGCAAGAATAAAAATCGAACCTGTCAATAATATATTTTTCACAATTAATCCTTTGGATTTTGAAATCATACCCACCCAATTAAGTCTTTTTAGCTCGGCTACAGAGGTTGAATTGACTGTGTGTAATGAATACAAGCAAACCTTTAACCTGCAGGTTCAAAATAATCAAGATACTTCTACTTTATCTGACATAAGTTTTACAGGGGCACCTCAGGGATTGACAATATCACTAAGCAAAAATCAGGTAGCAGTAAATGAGGCATTTACAGCTACTATTTCTAATGAATCAGCTGCAGTAGGAACCTATTATATTACATTAAATGCGGATCTAAACGGCTTTAAAGTTGAACGTCCCATTGTGCTATCCATCCTAGAAAGCAACCTAACGCCAGTTGAGTTATTAAGCCCATCTTCCGAAGGAGTATATAGTCAAAAAACAGTTGAGTTAAAATGGAATAAATCTGCGGACACAAAAAAAGTACTCCTTCAAATTTCAAATGATCAAAATTTTAGCAATTTATTAATTGATAAAATCATTTACGGCGATAGTTTCGATTTCACTCCACCAGTAAATGGAATTAAGTACTTCTGGCGTGTTTACGCTTTAAATGAATGTACCACTTCCGAGTCTACTAGCAGTAGTTTCAGTTTTGATAAGGGATTTGAAAAGTCATTCGCGCATAATGGCGATTTATATGATACATCTGAGGGAATTTATCCAATTCAAGTGACAGACTCCAATTTAATTAAGGAAATGAAAGTCAGTGTCATGGTATCTAAGGATTTATTTCGAACCAATTTAAAGATTAATGAGATGACTATGAGCCTGATTAGTCCTTCAGGACATGAGGTGATATTGGCAACATCAATGAGTAAGAATACAGTTGTAAATTTAAACTCAGTTTTTTATTTATTTGAAGATCAGGCTCAAGATTTTAGTGCTCCGTTTTATAATGAATCAACCCAAACCTGGCTATTATCTGTATCGCCAGAGGAAGCGCTAAGCCAATTTATAGGGGAGAATATGTATGGAGAATGGATGTTTAAGGTGGAGGGAAAATCAGATGCAATTTATATTGAAGAAGTTTCGATTGAGTTTCTATCTAATGAAATTTTCAAAGCCCCAAGAGCTGAAAACGTAGAAGTGTTTTTATTCCAAAACGAAAATAAAATCTCACTAGTTGGAAAAAACTTTCTGGGTGAGGAGCTTGTTAATTCCATGATTGAAATCAACAAACTTCCTTCATATGGCACCCTAGTAGATAGTCAAAATAATTTGCTTCTAGCAGATATGGCCTATCCAATTACAGATGTTTACTTTGTTCAAAACGAGGGTTTTCAAGGATTAGATCGCTTTAATTATCAAATTGTTGACACAGATTTAAATTTGAAGAGTATTACTAAGCAAGTTATTATTGATTACAAAGACATTAAACCAGATTTAGTAATATTTGATATTTATTCATCCATGACAGTCGGCGAATCCAAGAAGTTGCATTTGACTGCAAAAAATATAGAATATTATAGCAATTATGAATTTAATCTATCTTCTCCTATTTATGGGACTATAGAAATTAATGATAAAACAATTGAATATTTTGCTAATAGTATTGGTGATGAAATTATAGAGCTCACCTATTCTTCAGGAAATGTTAAACGAACAAGCTTTATATATATCTCTAATTTTGATAACTATAATTTAATAGAAAAACCAAATAAAAAAATATTAAGAAAATCTGATGGTTTTAGAATTGGAAGAACATTAGCAATTAATGCTGATGGTACAATTTTGGCATCTTCATAAAACTTAAAATTTGACGACGGTGATAATAATGATGGTTATTTTGATGATTACTCGGGTTTAATTAAGATATTTTCAATCGAAGAAGGAAATTACACTCAATTAGGTGAAGAAATACGGGGAAATGAAAACAATGATCGTCTGGGTGCTGTGATAAGTTTGAGTGGTGATGGTAAAAGAATAGCGATCGCTACTAACCATGTTATGTTTGATTGTAATGTTTGTGTAGATTATGTTGTGGTTTATGAGTATAACGATAAATATGACTCCTGGAATATTTTGGGAGATAAAATCTTATTTGAAGGCGGTGGTACTAAAGTTGATATTCAAAGTCTCGATATGAATTTTGATGGAAGTATACTAGCCGTAGGGAATGCTAGATATGCTATAAACGGCTATGCTTCTGGAGCAGCACATATTTTTTCATATAACGATGACTCAAAAAGTTGGATTCAAAAAGGTTCTCTATTAACAACTTCATATGTTAAAAAGGATGATGTTTTCTCGGATTTTGGGTCATTTGTTAGACTTAACAAAGCTGGTAACAGACTAGTTTTGAATCAACCCTTTGGATTCTTTAATTCATCTAAAGCTGGAAATGTTTATGCTTTTGAGTTTGACAAAAGTGATTGGAGATTAATGGGGCAGCCTATTTCTGGATCACAAGGATTCAGGTCACAATTTGGAAAGACGTTGGACATTAATGATTTAGGGGATCAAATCGTAATTAGTGAAAATTATGAAGTCATATCTTCCAATGAAATATATTTAGGTAAGGCACATGTTTATAAATATGATTCTGAAACCAATAGATGGATTATACTAGGAAATCAAATTAAAGGACCAAAAACCACTATAACAACAACAATTGATGAGTGGGGATCAACGCGTGAAAAAACGAAGGTTTCTATGAATGGAATAGGGGACCAAATTTCTCTTTCAATATTAGCTCCAGAAAATTTTTGGGAAAACTATGGAACTCCACTTCAATATATTAATGTTTTTAAATATCAAAAGGACGCTAGTTTTTGGACAACTTTTTCAGAACCATTTGCTACTAAAGCACATGATGGATTTTCTCCTACATACGATGAAACTATTATTAGTAAGAATGGTACAAGTTTATTTTTTGGATCAGGTCCAAAAATTGAAACCCAGAATGACCTAACATTTGTTGAAATATTTAATGTTTATAACAATAATAATGATATTGATTTAGATGGTGTACTAGAT
>Ga0102811_1001190_pt1 | contig 12441 bp, 9 predicted proteins | sample ColrivemetaGS705_FD_84507 | JGI IMG/M metagenome (GOLD analysis project Ga0102811, IMG submission 84507) | Estuarine microbial communities from the Columbia River estuary - Flood tide ETM metaG S.705 | ecosystem: Environmental > Aquatic > Marine > Intertidal zone > Estuary | place: USA: Columbia... | reverse complement strand
TCTTCAAAATTTAAATGCAATTCCCTGAATACTAATGCTTTTTTATTTAGAAAACCTTCAAAAGCAAAAAACCATTTCAATAAAAATTGAAATGGTTTTCCTTGCACTAAATATACTAAGATGTTAGGTCTACCGCAATCTATCCACGGATTTTACGAGTTCCTCATCCTTTTTTATTGCCTTATTGGCCAAAACCACAAAAACAATACTAAAAATAGGAATAAGCAACCCAATACCTTTCACAGAAACTTGCATTTCTCCAGATAAGTTTTGTGTAAAATATACAAGAATACCTAATAAAATAAAATTGATCAAAATTGATAAACGCCCTAAAACAAATTGTAATTGTCTGTTTTTAAACTTAAAAATAGCAATAAATGTTAGCAGAGCAGAAACAAAAAATAAAACTGACATACTTATTAGCATCATATCCCCAGAAGAAAATGAATCCATCACAAAAAATGGTTTGTCTTCTTCAGTTTTCCATAAGTCTACTAAAAAAATGAGACCCCCAGAAAGAAATGTTGCAATTAAAAAATAAACTGTTTGAATTCTTTGAATCATAAATTGTTTAATTACGACAAAAATACATTTTATTTTTAAAGATATAAAGATTAGTTATCTAAAATAATTTTATATATTTGCAATGTACTACTACATAGCGGTATACAGATGCTATAACAACTCAACTAATCAACCTTGATTAACTTACACAAAAACTTAGTATAATCTTAAGAGAATATATATTATACATTAACCATTATTACAAATTAACATAATGTTTGAAATTTCCCAATTAAAGGAGAAAACTCTTGTTGAACTACAAGAAATTGCAAAAACAGTTGGCGCAAAAAAATTTAGTCACTTAAAAAAATTAGATTTAGTTTATTTAATTTTAGACATTCAAGCGACTGCTCCTTCAAAAGTTACAAGTGAAGTAACTCAAAGCAAAGACAATAAGCCTAAACGCAAACGTCTTGTCAAAAAAGTCTCAACAGCTAAAAACCCAACAATTGCATCAACTCCTAGCATAGAAGCTAAAGTTGCAGCACCTGCAAATGTTGACCAGGATAAGGAAGTAAAACCTTTAAATCCTAATCAAAACAAACCTATACACCCTAGACCAAAGAAACCTGTACATCCAAATCAAAAAAAGAATGTACAGGCTTCTTTAGATCTAGAATCAACTGTTGCCAAAACAGTTGAAGCAGATACTACTGCTAAAACAGTTACCGATGATGCTATTGTTTCAGATGAGAATCCTAATACACAATCTTCAAATCAAGATACTCAACCAAAACAAAATAAGCCTCAACACCAGAAGAAACCTCAACCAAACAAACCTCAGCACAATAAGCCTAAACAACCACAAGACAACAACAAAGGTCAAAGAATTAACAGTGGAAATCGTTACAGAGATCCAGATTATGAATTTGATGGAATTATTGAAAGTGAAGGTGTTTTAGAAATGATGCCTGATGGTTATGGTTTTTTACGTTCATCTGATTACAATTACCTTTCTTCTCCTGACGATATTTACTTATCACAATCGCAGGTGAAATTGTTTGGTTTAAAAACTGGAGATACCGTAAAAGGTGTTGTTAGACCTCCAAAAGAAGGGGAAAAATATTTCCCATTAATTCGTGTTTCAAAAATAAACGGATTAAACCCTAACGTGGTTAGAGATCGTGTTTCATTTGAACATTTAACACCTCTTTTCCCTGAAGAAAAATTTAACTTAGCAGGAAAAAAAGCTACTTTATCAACAAGAATTATCGATTTGTTTTCACCAATTGGAAAAGGACAAAGAGGTATGATTGTTTCTCAACCAAAAACGGGTAAAACAATGTTGCTAAAAGACATTGCAAACTCTATTGCATCTAACCATCCTGAAGTTTATCAAATTATTTTATTAATTGATGAACGCCCAGAAGAGGTTACAGATATGCAAAGAAGTGTAAGAGGTGAGGTAGTTGCTTCAACTTTTGATGAGCCTGCAGAAAAACATGTAAGAGTTGCCAATATTGTTTTAGAAAAAGCAAAACGTTTGGTTGAATGTGGTCACGATGTGGTTATTTTATTGGATTCTATTACACGTTTGGCTAGAGCATACAATACAGTTGCACCTGCATCGGGTAAAATATTATCTGGTGGTATCGATGCAAATGCATTACACAAACCAAAACGTTTTTTTGGAGCTGCACGAAATATTGAAAATGGTGGTTCACTAACAATTATTGCTACAGCTTTAACTGAAACTGGCTCAAAAATGGATGAAGTTATTTTTGAAGAATTTAAAGGAACTGGTAACATGGAACTTCAATTAGAAAGAAACATTTCTAATCGTAGAATTTTCCCAGCCATTGATTTGGTTAAATCAAGTACCCGTAGAGATGACTTATTGTTAGACGCAAAAACCATTCAACGTATGTGGGTTCTTCGCAAATATTTGGCTGATATGAATCCTGTGGAAGCTATGGAATTTATCAAAGGTAAAATTCAATACACAACTTCAAATGAAGAGTTTTTAATTTCTATGAATGGATAGAAATCATTGAATAAATAAAAAACGGGTTACTTAAATTAAGTAACCCGTTTTTTATTTATTTTAATGTGATTAACTATTAATACGCATTTTATAGAATGATCTATACACAAAATACAATGCTATAGCGAAGAAAAGAATACCGAAATAAGGAGCAATCTCTCTAAATGAAGGGGAAATAGCAATTTCCATTGCCAATAAACCAAACAAAGTTGTAAACTTAATAATTGGATTAAGGGCAACAGATGAAGTATCTTTAAAAGGATCTCCAACTGTATCACCAACAACAGATGCAGCGTGTAAATCAGTTCCTTTCTCTTTCATATCAACTTCAATTACTTTTTTAGCGTTGTCCCAAGAACCACCTGCATTTGCCATAAAAATAGCTTGATACAAACCAAAAAACGCAATAGATATAAGATAGCTTACAAATAATGATACCGGAGCTGCGGCCAGTAATAAATCTGCTTCACTCATATCTGCAACAATTCCTGTTGGTGCCGCAAAGAATGCAAATGCCAAAGCAAAAGAGAAAATCGCAATAAAAATGTTTAACATTCCTTTTTGAGCATATTGGGTACAAATTTTCACAACTGCTTTAGATTTTTCAACGTCTGCTTTTTTCGGCGCATCAGGATCTAGATTGATGTTCTCTTTAATATAAGCCACCGCCTGACTTGCACCAGTTGTTACAGCCTGAATACTAGCTCCTGAGAACCAATAAATAACTGCTCCTCCAAGTAAAAATCCAAAAATAGTATATGGATTCAGCAAGTTCAAAATTTGTTCAGGCTTTATACCTAAAGAATGTTCTATTACTAAAATCAATGCAAAAATCATTGTTGTTGCACCAACAACAGCAGTACCAATCAAAACTGGCTTTGCTGTCGCTTTAAATGTATTTCCAGCACCATCATTTGCCTCTAAATAATATTTTGATTTTTCAAAATCTGGAGTAAATCCAAAATCTCTTTCAATTTCAGGAGTAATTGCAGCTATGTCTTCTTCAATTAAAGATAATTCATAAATTGATTGTGCATTGTCTGTAACCGGACCGTAACTATCAACAGCAATGGTAACAGGCCCCATACCTAACATACCAAAAGCAACTAAGCCAAAGGCAAAAATAGAAGGATAAATCATAATATCCCCTAAACCGTAAGTTGAAGCATAATACGCTACAAACATTAAGAAGAAAAATACCATTCCTAACCAAAATGCACTGAAATTACCTGCTACTAAACCTGAAAGAATATTTAATGATGCGCCTCCTTCTTTTGAAGCTTCAACCACCTCTTTTACATGGGTTGATTTAGGGCTTGTAAATAATTTAGTGAATTCTGGAATAAGTGCAGCGCCTAAAGTACCAGCACTGATAATTACAGACAATGTTATCCATAAACTATTATCAAGATCACCAATTAGAAAATAACTCGCAACGAAAGTAACAACCATAGATAATATAGATGTAATCCAAACAAGTGTTGTTAGCGGAACTTCAAAATCCAATTCGTCTACATGGCTATATTTCGCTTTTGTAATAGCACCGTTAATCCAGTAGGAAACAATGGAAGTAATAATCATTAATATACGCATTACAAAAATCCAAACGAGCAATTGGGTTTGTAAAGCAGCATCTGTAATAGCCAATAAAATAAAAGAAATAAGTGCCACACCTGTAACTCCATAGGTTTCAAAACCATCAGCAGTTGGCCCAACAGAATCTCCAGCATTATCACCAACACAGTCCGCAATAGTACCAGGATTACGCGGGTCATCTTCACCAATTTTAAAGATTACCTTCATTAAATCAGAACCAATATCAGCAATCTTAGTGAAAATACCACCGGCAATACGCAAAGCAGAAGCACCTAAAGATTCACCAATAGCAAATCCAATAAAACTAGCACCTGCATATTCTCCAGGAACAAACATTAGAATAATAAGCATTAATAATAATTCCAAAGAAATTAAAACCACACCAATACTCATACCAGCATTTAGCGGAATATTTAATAATTTAATTGGTTTTCTTTCAAGTGAAGCAAAAGCCATGCGAGAGTTGGCTAAAGTATTCATTCTTATTCCAAACCAAGCAACTGCATAAGATCCTAAAATTCCAAGAATCATCCATCCAAGAATCATCAATACACCACCAACGCCAAATAAGTTTTCACCCGTTACTAGGTCTTTTGATAAAAATCCAAAATAAAAAGCAACAGCCGTACCAATAAAAGCAAATAAAATAAAAATAAATTTTCCTTGCTGAATTAAATATGTTTTAGAAGTTTCGAAAATAACTTGAGCAACATCTAACATAGATTTGTGAGCCCTTATTTTTTTTACTTGAATAAATTGGTAAAACCCAAAAAGTAAACCAGCCAGTGTAATTAAAAAGCCCCAGTATAAAATACTTTGTTCTTTTATTGCATCTGGGATTACAAGATCGGCTTCACTAGCCATACTAACAAAAGGAAGCATTGAAAAAACTAAAATTGAGATGATTTTTTTCATTATTTATTTAGATTTGAGATTGTTTCTGAAGAAGTGAAAAATGGAAACTGCGGGTAGTATATATTAAAACGAACAACGGCCTTATTGAATTTTGATTTTCGCTTTGTGTATATCTCGCTTTAAATCGCACCATTTAGTCTTAAATATATTATAAAGATAAAAATTTATGACATAATTATTGTAAAAAAATTATTTTATTCACAAAATTTAAAAATGAAAACAAAAAAAACCGAGCAATGCTCGGTTTTTACTTCAATTTTAATGCTAATTTCTATTAAAAGAAATTCGCTCTATTATCGTTAATCTTAGCTGTTTCTTTTAACACCTGAAACAATTGATATGTTCTTCCTTTTAACATATTGGCCTTTGCTGCTCTGAAAGACTCATAATTTTCAATATCAACGGGAGCATCTCTTTTTGTAACAGTTACAACAAAAACACCTTTCTCTCCATTAATAACATCAGAAACTTGGTTTAGTTTTACAGTAGACATAGCCCCAACAACTGCTGGTTCATTTCCAACACCAGAAATTAATGGACTTCCTAAATTTATAGATGAAGCAGATTTAACAGAAGTTGAGTTCTTTGTAGCAATTTCTTCTAAAGTTGCAGCTGTCATTGTTTTTTTAATAATTTCAGCTTTTTTCTTATTTACCAACATTGGTCTAACTTCAGCAATAATTTCAGAAGTTATTGCTACTTCATCTTTTTCTGTTTTATCAACAAGAACAACAACGGCATATCCTCTTTTTCCTACTACATCAATATCAAAACGTTTTGAATCGCCTAAACTTCTTTCTTTGCTAAATGCCCATGTTACAATTTGACGTTGGTCAGAAATTCCAGGAATATTCTCATCTAATGCCTTTAAATTTTGAGCTGTTTGAACAACAAACCCCTTATCTGTAGCTACTTCATCAATTGATTTTCCATCAGTTAAACTTGCAGTCATAGTTTCAGCCTGTTCAAAAATGGTATTTTCAGTTGCTTCGGAAGCTTCAATTAAACGTGCATACGTTACCAACCTAACAGCTTTTTGAGCAGTATTTTGATTATCAATTCTAATAATATGGAAACCAAATGCAGTTTCTACTACTTGAATACTTCCAGTTTTATTTTTATAAATAAAATCTGCAAAATCTTTGTCAAATCCAGCTGAAAAAGCCTGATCTTTAGTAATCCATCCGATATCCCCACCTTTTCCTTTTGTACCATCAGAATTAATTTCATCAGCTATTTCTGTAAACTTAGCTTTATTCCCTTTAACTAAAGCAAAAATACTATCAGCAGCCATTTTTGCTTCTTCTTTTGTTTTTAAAGAAGTAGAACGAGTAGAACCCGCATAAGGAATAATAATATGACTAGATTTCACTGAGTCAGGAATTTCTACTACTTCAACAATTTTTGAAATTTTGTAATACCCATTATTTTTATAAGCTCCAACTACATCACCCACTAGAGCAGCGAACACCTGTTCAGAAATTTCAGCAGGTAATTGATTTTTATACTTATAACCATTATCTATACTTAAATCAGATCCGTTTTCACTTAAAAAAACTTCATGATTTTTTGCGTTTTTTAATCCAGCGATTGTAACAGTTGCTTTTGCAGCATTGCTGTATTCTTCTCTATCATTTGTAAAACTTTCAACAATTTGTTTTGTTTCAGTATCATCAGCAAGTGATGGTACAATATCAAATTTCACAAATTGTAAAGAACGTGTAGCTTCTGGTTTGTATTTTTTTGGATTTTTGTTAACGTAGGCTTTAACTTCTTCTTTAGAAACAGTCGCTAAAGTATCAGCAATAGATGAATAAGGAACAAATACAAATTGTGACTCCATATTCGTGTTTTGATACAAGTAATCTCTTTTACCTTCAGCAAATGAAGCACCTAAACCCGCAGTAACCAATGATGTATATGCTTGACGTTCTAAATTCTGCTTGATACTTTTTTCTGTAGCTAACCAATTGGTCCAAGCTTCTGAATTTCCTGTTGTAGCCTCATCTTTTAAGTTGGCAATATATTCTTTCAATTTTTCTTCATTGAAAAGATTTGCTTCATTTTTAAATATTGGAGCGTTTTGAATTTCTGGTAATGCGATCATAGCATCCCAAATATCTTTTTCACCTACAACTATTCCAGCTTCTTCAAGTTGTGTTTGAAATATTTTTTCACCAACAAATGTATTCCATACAGCATTTACAGCTTGCATTTGTGTTGCTCTTCCACCACTTTGCCCTCTATAAGCTTCAACTTGAGCAGCAAATTCTTCACGGTCAATTTCTTCACCATTTACGTCACCAATAGAGTTTATTTTACTTGAACTAAAAAATTGTTGTATAGAACTAGGATCAAGTACAAATGCAAAAAGCGCCAAACCTACAATAAGGATTAGGAACATTGAACGATCTCTAATTTTTGATAAAATTGCCATTGTTATATTTCTTTTAATTACAGTGTGCGAAAATACGATTAACTATTTAAATATGAAAGTGAATTGTTTAATATTAACTGTAAATAATGTGTAATTATTTACAAGAAGATTTGCTTAATCTGCTTTGTCCAAAACTTTAAGGTAAACTTCCAATATTTTTGAAGAATCAACCTTCAACATTCTAAAATGTAAGTTATTAATTTCAATCACTTCATCTTCTTTTGGAATGTCTTCATTATGATAAACAATAAATCCCCCAAGGGTTTCATAAGCTTCATCTTCTTCCAAATTCAAGTTGTAAGTTTCGTTCAGATAATCTACTTCTAAACGCGCAGAAAATTCGTATTCTCTATTGTTTATGGTGTTTTCTAATAATTCAATAGTATCATGTTCATCAATAATATCTCCAAAAAGTTCTTCTACAATATCTTCAACTGTTATTATTCCTGAAGTTCCTCCAAATTCATCCAAAACAACCGATATGCTTCTTTTTTTTAATGTTAAAATATTAAGTACATTATTAATGAGCATACTTTCCGGTACAAATTCAACGGGCATTAAAATACTTTGAATGTTTTTCGGTTTTTTAAACATTTCAAAAGCATGGGCATAACCTAAAACATCATCTAATGAATTTCTATATACTAAAATTTTTGAATACCCAGTTTCAACAAATAATTGCTTTATGTTTTTAACTGTTTCATTTATATCAACCGCTACAATCTCGGTTCTAGGAATCATAATTTCCCGTGCTTTTAAGTTGTTAAACTCTAAGGCATTTTGAAAAATTTGAATTTCACTATCAACCTCTTCGCTGTCTTTAGAGTTTTCTAGCTGCTCTGTGATATAATTACCCAATTCTTCTTTACTAAATTCGGTTTGTTGAATGTCTTTAGAGGAATTAAAAAATAGTTTTAAAACAAAATCTGAAATTGCTGTAATGAAATTTGAAATAAAATGAAAAATAATATAAAAAAAATAAGCCAAAGGGGCTAATAACCAAAGTGCTTCATTTGCATAAATTCTGAACAATGCTTTTGGTAAAAATTCGGCCGTCACTAAAATTATTAAGGTAGAAAGGATCGTTTGAATAAATAAAACTGAAAATTCGTTGAGATGTGAAACAGGCAAAATACTCAAAATTAATTCGCCCATAAAAAAACTATAAACCACCAATGCAATATTATTACCTACCAACATTGTAGTAATAAATTTAGACGATTTTGATGTGATTTTTTTTAAGATTTTGGCTACAACACCTTCTTTCTTCTTTTGTAATTCAACCTGGAATTTATTAGCAGAAATAAAGGCAATCTCCATTCCCGAAAAGAATGCTGATAATAGAATTGAAATTAATATGACTACTATTTGAAATTCCATTTACTTTTTATTATTGTCTAATTTTTTTCTGAAACGTTTTCTAAAAAAATACATAAAACCTGCCAAAACTGAAAATAACAGCAGTAAATATGCACGCGACCTATCTTCATTCCACTTTAAAAAAGTTTCAACTAAAAAAACAATGGCAATAATTAAATAACCTAATTCAAATATTTTAGAAATTTTCTTCATTTTTATTCTTTAACATTAATAACACCTTGCTGATTTTTTACCCACCATTTTTTTAAGTCTTCAGAAGCTTCAAAACCTATTCCATGAATTGTATCAGTTGGTGTATAAAAAGTAAATTTAGCTTCTGTAAAAAAATAATGTGTTTTTTTATCCCAATAAATTTGGTTTGTTACCAATTTATGCTTTGCTGCATGGTTGATAATTATGACATTATTTTTAATCTCAGACACTTCAGTTCTTTTATAATTTTTCGCATAATCTCCTTGAACTGTTGTAGAATCCCCATTATTTTCAATGGTGGTAATTTTTAGCCCATTTGGAAATTCAGAATACGGATGCTCTTCTCTATTACTAAAATCAAGCATTAAAGGTGCCTTCATTTTAATATTTATTCTGCCAGAATCTGTATGTTTATGAAAAACATTATAAGACTCTCCAACCGGTAAATTTTTATCAGCTAAAAAATCTTTAACCTCTTTTATATCATTTGTACATGAAAAAAACATTGTTATTGATATTACAATAACAATGTTTTTTATTTTATTCACAACTGATTTTGTCATTCAACAAATATAATCAATAATACTATCTAAATAGAATTAAGGAATTATAACTGTTTCATTAATCCAACAACCAATTTTATGAGGTGTTCCTGATTCAATTCCTGCTACAAATAAATCTTTTTTAGATGGAATATTTTCAGAATAGTTACTTATATATTTATTTGCTAAGGAACTAATACTTGGGTCAACCGATTTTGCTTGTCTTGCTTTGTTTAAAGCTGCAACATAAACCATTCTTTTTGAAACTACATCAGTTCCACAATTGTTAGCACTTGAAGCATACATAGTAGCAATTAACAAGTATGCTCTACCCATTGTTGGTGCATTGTCTATTGCTTGATAACAATAACCTCTAGCCTCAGATAGTTTACCTTGAACTCTTAAAATTTGAGCAATTTTCAATTGATATTGCGCTTTTTTATAGGTGTCTTTTTCTTGTTCAACAGCTTGTTTAAAATAGCCCATTGCTTTGCTTGATTCCCCATTCTTCAACAAAATACCCGCATAAAATACCGAAGCCTGTGGTGAAGGATCCGCCTTAACATAGGCTTCAACTAAAGTATCATAAAAAGGATCGTCTGTACATTCTTTATTATACATTCTTGATACAGCTCTTCTTAACCACTGCGCATTATTTTTAAATTCTTCAAAATATTTTTTATTTAAAGGAATTAAATTTTCGCAAGTTGATATTTCAGATAATTTAGCATCTAAACCAGCTTCAACTATAGTTAAGTTTGTAAGAATTTGTTGATAAATAGCTCTACTATTTCTTTCTTTAGCACTTAAAGTAAGTGAATCCTTAGCATTGATTACATCTATTTTTTTTGAATAATCTTCTCTTTTTAATTCAACACCTTCACTAACTTCATCATAAGTATCAAAAACTTTTTGTGGATTTGACTCTCTATAAGTATTTAAAATTATGTCAAAATATTTATAAATATTTGTAGCAGACATTTCTGTTGGATTTTCTTTAAACGATTTTTCTAACCATCCAAAAACTTCTTCTTCAGATGCTCCTTGCTCCGCTTTAAAAGAAGCTAAGTCGTTATAAATATCCGCCTTACCATCAGGATAGTGCTGTAATCTTTGTAAATAAACTCTTTCAACCAATTTAGCAGCTGCTTCTTTTTCTAGTGGAGATGCATTTTTTAAAGCATGCTCAGCAATTTTAACTCCATATTTATAAATGTTTACCGATAAGGTAGGACAGTTATCCATACACCATTTCCAGTTTTCAAAAGCGTCACCATATTTTCCAGCATTGTATTCACCTTTAAATAGGTTGTATTTAATATTACATTCATCAGCCGATTGTGATAATACAATAGGGGCTGAAATAATAAAAAATAAAAAAGTTAAGATTTGTTTCATTTTTTTCATCGTCTATGCACTTTTAATTAAAATATTTGTTGTTTTTCGAACCATTTATCATTTAGTGAAACACTCATTCTGAAATTAAAATAATTCTCTTGAACCAAATTTCCGTTTGTATTTCCTCTTTTTCCGTATTCAAATCCGAAATTTAAATTTGAAATTTGCTTTCCTACTGGAAAACCTATACCAAAAGATATGCCAAAGTCATTAATTGGTTCATAATCTAAGCCGTCTTTATCCACATCTAACAGTAGTCCTGTATTTTCAAATTTAAATCCTGCTCTATAAGTTATCCTATTCCAGTAACTTAAAATAGAATTGTATTTAGGAGTATAAAATCCTCCAATGGCAAATTTAGAATAATTATCGTAAGAAATAATATCACTTTCATAAATACTTCCTTCAGAACTTAATGCTTTTTGAAAAGTATAATCAACTCCTGCATACCATTTATTATCCCTTCCAAAACCAATTCCAAGTGTTGATTTCATAGGGTTTTTCAAATAGCTAATGTTTTTGTTATTTAAAATTGTATCTCTTGGAAATCCAGAAGAAATAGAATATAAATATTCTTTTTCATTGGATTTGACATCATTTTCAAAATTAAAATTTCCTCCTAACAAAAGGTTAAGATTCTCTTTCACCTCCGTTTTATACTGAAAACCAGCACCAAAATTAAATCCTGAAACATTTGATATTGTTTCATATTTAGTTGATAAGGTAGAACCTTTAATTTGGTTTACAATTGAATTTTCAATTTTACCAAAAACATAATTCCCTTGAATACCTAAATTTAAGCCTTTTGCAACTTCATACCCAAAACCTAAAAACACCTTACTTGTGCCCCCTTGCCCCTTATATGCAGTAGCAGCTAGAATTTCATTATCAACATCATACTCTCTTGAAATTAGATTGTATCCAACCGAAGTATTAGGCATTAACCCAAAAGACAACCCACCTTTTTCTCCTAAATTAAAACCCATAGCCAAATAACTGAGGTATGTTGCAGAAGCATTTTCAGATTGCCCATTTTGCTTTTCCCAAGAATTTTTACTCACTAAGGCTAAAGAATAGTTGGTAAAATCTAATGAGGCATTGGCTGCCGGATTTGATAAATTAATTCTATGTGGTTCACTCAAAGAAACACCAACCCCTCCCATACTTAATTGTTCAGTTGTAGCTGAATTGTTTCTATCACCAATACCAAAAAAAGAATAAACTGAAGTACTGTTAATTTGAGCAAAACTGCTTGCAGATATAAATAGAGTTATAAATACTACTATTATTTTTCTTGTCATTTAATTTAAATTATAGGTCAAAATTGTGTTTAATCCTTCTAATAAAAAATTAGGATTGGCAAATATGCTATTTTTTAATTTATTTGCCAAGAAATTAACGTCTCCACCTGTTAAAACTACTGTTAAATCTTC
>Ga0102811_1001188_pt1 | contig 12448 bp, 9 predicted proteins | sample ColrivemetaGS705_FD_84507 | JGI IMG/M metagenome (GOLD analysis project Ga0102811, IMG submission 84507) | Estuarine microbial communities from the Columbia River estuary - Flood tide ETM metaG S.705 | ecosystem: Environmental > Aquatic > Marine > Intertidal zone > Estuary | place: USA: Columbia... | reverse complement strand
TGGCGAAGTCCACCGTTATCCCCAGGGTGTGAGCCGCGGCCAGGGTCAGGACGGTAATGGTGATTGCCGCACCGCCCATGTTGATGGTGGCCCCCAGGGGGATGGATACCGAGTAGGTGTCACGGTCCAGTCCCAGGCGTTCGCAAAGGGCCATGTTCACCGGGATGTTGGCAGCAGAGCTACGGGTGAAGAATGCGGTCACGCCACTTTCACGCAGGGCGGTGAACACGATGGGGTAGGGGTTGCGGCGAATTCGCAGCCACACGATCAGCGGATTGATCAGCAGCGCCACTGCCAGCATGCAGCCCAGTAGCACCACCAGGATGCGGGCGTAGCCTTCCAGGGCGGAGAATCCGAACTTGGCCAGGTTGCCGGCCACCAGGCCAAAAATGCCCAGGGGCGCGAGACGAATCACGACTTTTACGATGGCGGTAACGGCGCCGGCCACGTCAGACAGCATTACCCGGCTGGACTCCGAAGCATGGCGCATGGCCAGACCCAGGGCCACACCCCAGGCCAGGATGCCAATGAAGTTGCCGCTGGCAATCGCATTCACCGGGTTATCCACGATTTTGAATAACAGGTTCTGCAACACCTCGATAATGCCCTGGGGTGGCGACATGGCCACATCGGTGCTGCTAAGAATTAACGTGGTGGGGAAGACACTGCTCACGGCCACGGCGAGAAAGGCGGCGCTGAAAGTGGCCACCAGGTACAGGCCGATGATGGGTCGCAAATTGGCGCCGCTGCCGGCCCCGTTGTTGGCCAGGGCTGATGCCACCAGCACCAGGACCAGGACCGGGGCGACGGCTTTCAGTGCCTGCACGAACAATGTGCCAAGCAGCATGGAGGCCGAGGCGCCCTGGGGCCACACCTGGGCCAGGATGACGCCGGCTACGATGCCCACAGCAATTTGCTTGACCAGGCTGCCCCCGGAAACTTTTTGAATCAGTGTGTTGATATTCATCTGGGTCCTGGGATTCTTGAAAGGTGTGCTGATTCTGCCCAAAGCCCTCCAACTTAGCCACCATTGGCGCCGTGGGCCCGGTGTCGCCTGCCTGGTTCCAGGGCCCGGTGGCCCGTCCTGTGCAAGATCGCTTTCCCAGATTCTTGGTGTTTGCATGGAGAAGTAAATATAGTTGTGCTGTCGATGAATTGAATCCGCCACAGGGCATCCCAGAACATGCATTCCACCATATCGGTCCGTAATCTCAGCAAGATCTATGACGGCGGCTTCCAGGCGTTGAAGAACATCAACCTGGAAATCCAGCGCGGGGAGATCTTTGCCTTGCTCGGGCCCAATGGGGCAGGCAAGACAACCCTGATCAGTATTATTTGTGGACTGGTCAATCCCGGTGAAGGCCAGGTGCTGGCCGATGGTCACGACATCATCACCGATTTTCGGGCTGCCAGGGCCAAGATAGGCCTGGTACCCCAGGAGCTGACTACCGATTCCTTTGAGACGGTGTGGAACACCATTGGGTTCAGCCGGGGCCTGTTCGGCAAGCCCGCCAACCCGGCGCACCTGGAAGCAGTGTTAAGAGAGCTGTCTTTGTGGGACAAGCGCAATACCCGGATCATGAAACTCTCCGGCGGTATGAAACGCCGGGTAATGATCGCCAAGGCCCTGGCCCATGAACCCCAGATCCTGTTCCTGGATGAACCCACTGCCGGGGTCGACGTGGAACTGCGACGTGACATGTGGGAAATGGTGCGGCGGCTCCGGGCAAGCGGCGTGACCATAATCCTTACCACCCACTACATCGAGGAAGCCGAGGAGATGGCTGACCGGATCGGTGTCATCCACAAGGGCGAGATCGTGGTGGTGGAAGACAAGAGCGCATTGATGAAAAAGCTGGGCAAGAAGCAGCTGACCCTGCAATTACAAAGCCCCATGACGACGATTCCACCGGAGCTTGCCGATTACCCCCTGGAACTCTCCGCCGACGGCAATCAACTGGTTTACACCTTTGACACCCAGGGTGACCGGACCGGTATTGCCGGGCTGCTGCGCCGCTTGAGCGATCACGGCATCGACTTCAAGGACCTGAATACCAGTGAGAGCTCCCTGGAGGAAATATTTGTGAACCTGGTGAGGTCCCGGACATGAACCTCTACGGTATTAGAGCCATTTACCTGTATGAAATGCATCGCGCCTGGCGCACCCTGATGCAAAGCCTGGCCACGCCGGTAATTTCCACCTCCTTATATTTCGTGGTCTTTGGAGCGGCTATTGGGTCGCGCATGGCCCAGGTGGAAGGGGTGAGCTACGGGGCGTTTATCATCCCGGGCCTGGTGATGTTGGCCTTGCTGACGGAAAGCGTGTCCAACGCCTCTTTCGGTATTTATATGCCTCGCTACAACGGCACCATTTACGAGGTGCTCTCGGCGCCGGTCTCATTCGTAGAGATATTGATTGGCTACGTGGGCGCCGCCGCCAGCAAATCCATCGTGCTGGGTTTCGTGATTTTGCTGACGGCCCGATTGTTCGTGGACTATGAGATTCAGCATCCAGTATGGATGGTCGGCTTCCTCGTCCTGACCGCGCTGACCTTCAGCCTGTTTGGTTTCGTTATCGGGATATGGGCGGACACCTGGGAGAAACTGCAGGTGGTGCCTATCCTTGTGGTCACGCCGCTGGCCTTCCTGGGGGGCAGTTTCTACTCCATCAGCATCCTGCCGCCCCTGTGGCAGAAGATCACCCTGTTCAATCCGGTGGTCTACCTGATTAGCGGCTTCCGTTGGAGTTTCTACGGGATCTCGGATGTGAGCCCCATGATCAGCCTGGGTATGACCCTCGTATTCATGCTGATGTGCCTGGCGGCAATCTCCTGGATCTTCCGAACCGGATATCGCCTGAAAAGCTGATTCCGTGGAAGGAGTCTTTCAGATCCCAATACAGGCTGATGTCTTTTTCTAGTCAAGGATTTTCCGGCTGGTCAGGCAAAACATGACCTGGCTCTGTCCAGGCACCTGGATGAGGGGCCGACAAAGCCTGGCTGCAGGCGGCGACCAATCTGGATTCCTCAGTTCGGATCTGGCCTGGTTCTCACTGTATTTTCGATTGACCTAACTTCTGCCACCGGCAAGGCGGCCTCACCGGCGTGCTTGCCGGATCAATGTGCACGGTGCTCGCCGATGCGGGTAACGGCGCAGAGGTACTAATAAGGAGGCAAGTGAATCAGCAGATAAAGCGGGAAATACAGAAAAAATGCCCTGGATACCGGTCAATCTTTCGGTTCTATGGAGCCTGCCGCAGGCACAGGGTTCGCCAAACCACTTGGTTTTGGGGTCGGAATATGGCCCCGAAGACCCTCCGAATTGCGTTTGTTAACAAAAAAACAACAAATAACTAATTGTTTTTTATAATCATTTTAAATTTTGTTCTATTTTTGTATCAATTTTGGCCCAAATTATTGTGGTTTTATTCGTCTTCAAGTAGCATCGGGACGATCAATGAAGACAGTAATGACGGGTTGATGCCTTTATTTATTGTCCGAATCGATTTTTAGGATCCAAATAAATCCAATGTTTTGGGGGAATTTACATGTTTACACGTAAGCCATTGTCTATTGCTATGGCAGCTGCGTTTGGCGTCGCTTCCGCAGGAAGCATGATGTCCAGCGCTGTGTTCGCACAGGAAGCTGCTGCAACAAATGACGACTCGATGATTGAAGAGATCGTCACAACCGGTTCACGCATCAAGCGTTCGACCAACACCACCTCGCAGGAAATCATCACGATTACTGCCGAGAACATGGAACTATCTGGTGACATCAGTGTCGCCGACGCCCTGCGTTCTTCCACCATGAACTCTCTCGGTTCTTTCCGTGAGTCTTCTGGTAGCAGCGCCCAGTCAAACGCAACCTTGAATCTGCGTGGCGTGGGTTCCTCACGTACCCTGATCCTGATCAATGGCCGTCGCGTCGTTGGTTCACCCTCTTTGGGTGGTGGCGGTACCGTCAACCTGAACATGATCCCGTTCTCCGCTGTTGATCGCGTTGAGCTGATCGCTGATGGCGCTTCTGCTGTTTACGGTTCTGACGCTGTTGCCGGTGTTGTTAACGTAATTCTGAAGAAGAACTACGACGGCATGAAAGTTAGTGCTCGTTGGGGCGATCGTAGCCAAGACGATGGCGTTGAGAAGAGCTTCTCCGTGCTGATCGGTGCCACTGGCGACAAGTCCAGCGTCACCATGGGTCTGGAATATGACGCACGTGATCCTATCTTCGATGCTGATCGTGATTACACTGCTGCTCGTTACTCCGATCTGGATGGCGACGGCGAAATCACCGGTTATGCTGAGACGGTTGGTGTGTCGTACTACGGTTACACCTTGATCAACCCGACCTACGATCCCTCACTGCCCTTTGACTCAAACAACGAGGCCACCTGGGCATACTCTCCTGGCGCAAACTGTCAGGATGGCGTGAACGGATATGCCGGCGTGATGAACTTTGAAGCCGTTGCCGGTCCTGAGTCTGGTTACTACTGTGGTTACGCCTATGCACTGGTTTCTGCAAACCGTGCCGGTGTAGAACGTCTGAATGGCTGGGTTAGCGCTGAATACGAACTGACCGACAGCATCGACGTATACGCCGACGCCATCTTCGCGCAGAACGAGTCCTTTGGTCGCTACGCGCCGCCTGCGGCACCTGGCCCCACCATTCCTGGCGATCCCCGTAATAACGTTGGAGCAACCTTTGGTTACTTCCGCTGGACCGATATCGGTACCCGTGACAACGTTGTGAACGACACCTTCACCGATATCAACATCGGCGCCAAGGGCGACATCACTGACGAGATTTCATGGGAAGCGGGTTACACCTACTCAAACTATGTTTCCTCATCGGTTGGTAACTACTACCTGAACTATGCTGGTATTGAATACAATATCAACTACGATATTCAGGACTTTGATACCTTCGTAGCTAACATCAAGCACACCACACTGAACGATGACCGCCAGAGCATGAACAAGATGTTCGGTGGCATGCAGTTCGATATGTTCGAAATGGACGGTGGTACCGCTTCTGCTTACGCTGGCGTTGAGTACTACAAGATGGGTTACACAGCCCTCGTAGACGCACAGTCTGAAGCCGGCCTTGTTGGCGGTTCTGCTGGTAACTCTGCTGCTGGTAACCGTGACGTGACCGCGTTCGCTGCTGAAGCAGTGTTCCCGATCACCGATTGGTTGGAAGTTGACGCTGCCATTCGCTACGATGATTACTCTGACTTTGGTTCTGCCACCTCGCCGCGTGTCGGCGCCACCATGGCAATTCCTGGTTATGAAGCCATCCGCGTGAAGGCATCTTACGGTCAGGGCTTCCGTGCTCCCGATCTGTCATCGCTGTACGGCGCAACCGCATTCTCAGCTGAGACGGCAACCGATTACTGGCTCTGCGAACAGCAGGGTATTGATCCTTGCCCCAGTCGTCAGTTCGACACCTACATTGGTTCGAACCCGAATCTGAACGCTGAGACTTCGGAAACCTGGTCCTTGGGTGTTGATTACACCTTCCTGGACAACTGGACCGCCAGTATCAACTACTTCAGCCTGGACCTGAGTGATGCGATTAACTACGTATCTGCACAGGATCAGCTGAACGTTGATTATGCAAATGGTGGTACCAGTGCTGCAGTGACCCGTGACACCAACGGTGGTGTGCAGGAAATCTCGGCCGGTTACGACAACGGTACGACCGACCTGAACCGCGCCGCAGTTGACTTTATGTTGCGCGGTGGCTTTGACACCGACTACGGTAACTTCGGCGTTGCACTTAACTCAACCATGTACCAGAACTACGACGTTGAGGAAACCTACGGCACCGGCGAGACTTTCGACGCCGTTGGCACGCTGGGCTTCCCCGAGTGGCGTTCGAACCTGTACCTGGATTGGACCATGGGCGATTTCTTCGTCACCTTTAACTATGACTATATTGGTGAGTCGAAGAGCCGTCTGGGATCTGAGAAGTGGAAGGCTTGGGATGTCATGAACGCATCCGTAGGCTACAACTGGGCTGATTACGGTACCTTCACCTTGGGTGCCAACAATCTGACCGATGAAGATCCTCTTCTGGATAATCTCGGACAGCCTGAAGATGAATACCAGTACGACCAGACCGGCCGTGTTGTGTTTATCAGGTACACGAAGGAATTCTAAGCCGCAAGGTATTAGAATGGGGGGCCTGCGCACTAGCGCAGGCCCTTTTTTTTGACTCGAGGAAATCCGATGAATCCATGGTCATTATTCTGGCGCCAGGGCCATAGCACCACCTTCGGGCCCTATTACAAGCAGGGTTACGAAGGAGCCGTTGCTGATTGGTGGAAGTCTGTGCTGGCTGATTTGCCGCCCGAGGTCTCCGTAATGGAGGTGGGTTGCGGGAACTGTTCCTTGTTGCCCGATATGGTCAAGTCCGGCCTCAAAGGAAAATATATCGGCGTTGACCTGGCGGCAGTTAAGCCAAGCAACGTCGCCAGTGAGGGTCTTGCCGACAGTGGCATCGAATTGGTGCTGCATTCGGAAACTCCGGCGGAGGAGTTGCCGGAGCCTGATGCGTCCATTGACTTGTTCGCCTCGGTGTTTGGAATCGAATACTCAAATCTGGACAAGAGTTTTTCAGAAGCCTACCGGGTGCTTAAGTCCGGCGGGTCTCTGCGTGCTTTGTTGCACCACAACCAATCTGTTGTGACCGGTATGTCCAAACGGGCCTATGATGAATTCAACGCGGAAGATTTTCGCGCTGTGATTAACGCGTTGACGGCTATCAGCCTGGTGCGTGACAAGGTTGCTTCGCCCAGCGAATTGAAGTCCGACGCGGAGGCGGAGAAGAATCGGCAGATTTTGAACGTGTTTGCCGAGAAATACTTGTCCGACACCAATCCCGCGACTGCTAATGCGACCATGTTCGAGTTGATGACTCAGGCGTTGGGCTTTTTTAAAGTGCTTGGCGCAAGCCAGGCCCAAAGACAGGACTTTATTGGTGGTCTAGCTAATGAGCACCTTGCTTCCCATGAGCGTTTCCGCCAGATGGTGGCGGTGGCATTTGACTCCGAAGGCATCGATCAGCTTAAATCCAAGCTTCAGGCGCTGGGCTTTGCAGAAGTCCGGGGCAACGAAGTAATGACGGATGAGAACATCCTCGCGTGGGAATTATGTGCAGAAAAATAGCTATCGCAATCCTGCTGGCCGCCAGTACGGGGGCTAATGCAGAAACCCTAATCGAATGCTCCAAGATTGCCGACGCGGCGGAACGCGTGGCTTGTTACGACAACTTGGCCGGGCGGGTTGAAGAGAAAATGGTTGAGCCCCAGGTGGGTACTACCGAGGAGCGAATTGAAGCTCGTCAGCTATCGGTTGCTGAAGAGGTGGTAGGGGATGGCTCCCAGGCACCAGATATTGTGACGCTAAAGATTTCCCGTTTGATTCGCGACAGGTCGCGCCGGGTTACCTACTTGTCTGAAGACGGCAGGCTGTTTGCACGCAGTACCAGTGAGACCAAGAATTTCAAAGTGGGCGATACCGTTCAAATTGAGAAAGGCATGTTGAGCGGAATATTCCTGGTTCGTGACGACGGCATGAAGATCAAGGTCAAGGAAGTCTACGTGGAGCAGTATCGCTGATATTGGTCGCTTGACCCGATCATCTATCATTGTGTGTCGCTGAATGTGGTGTGACAGCCTTAGGTGATTTGACGACGAGTACGCCAAGGCTTCGCTATTCATGGAAATGCCTGTAACGCTGGTGCGGCATCGGTTGCGCTGGTTCCGTTTGAGAGACACCACCGAATGTCCGATTCCAACCCTTCCGTTGACGATGCACTGGCCCAGGCCAGGGCGCTGGAGAAGGCTGGGCAGATGTCCAGGGCGGCCCAGTTGTACCGGGAGGTACTCCGGAGACAGCCCGGGAATAAACTGGCGAAAAAACGCTTAAAGGCTTTGCAAACAGATAAAAGCCCAACGAAGACAGCGACAGCAATGGCGACTCCCGATCAGTCTCAGATCAATGCGATGGTTGGATTGTTCAACCAGGCTCGACTGACCGAAGCGCTGGCAACCGCCCAGGAGCTTTGCCGACAATTTCCCGACTTTCAGCCGGTGCATAATTTTCTTGGGGTGGTTTATGGACGCCTGGGGCAGGACGCCGAGGCGCTGGACAGTTATGACCAGGCCTTGAGGCTTCAACCGGATTCTGCAGAGGTCTTTAACAACCGTGGTAATGCGCTGGGACGACTGGGTCGTCATGAGCAGGCGCTGTCGAGTTTTGAGCGCGCCCTGCAACGTCGGCCCGATTACGCTGAAGCGCACAACGGCCGGGGAAGTTCCCTGCAAGAGCTAGGACGGTCCGAAGACGCGGCAGCCGCCTACCGCCAGGCCCTGGCGTTACGAGCAGATTACGCGGAAGCCCACAATAACCTGGCTAACGCCCTGCAGGAGTTGGGCCGTCCACAGGAGGCCCTTGAAAGCCTGGCTGCGGCCCTGGGACTGAACCCCGCATTTGCACAGGCGCACAACAATCGCGGTCGTGTCTTTCTGTCCCTGGGGCACTATCAAGCTGCGGCACAAAGCTTCAGCGAGGCACTGCGATTGCGACCCGATTACCATGAGGCCCTGGGTGGGTTGGGTAGCGCTTTACACCAGTTGGGTCAGCACCGGCAGGCAATCGAATGTTTCACGCGGGCGAGTCAACTTCAGCCTGATTACGTTCCGGCTCACAACGGGTTGGGCCTGGCATTGTCCGATCAGGGGAATCACCTTGGCGCCCTGGATAGCTTTCAGCGGGCAATACAACTTAATCCCGAATTTGCCGAGGGTCATAGCAACCTGGGCAATGTCCTTGCGGACCTGGGTCGGGTTGAGGAGGCTGAAGATTGTTACCTTAGAGCGCTGGCGATCAATCCTGAGTTTGCCGAGGCCTACAACAACCTCAGCCAGGTCAAGACATTCAGGAACGGCGATCCTCAGCTGGCCCTGATGGCAGATCGAATGGCGATGCCAAACCTTGAAGACAAAGACCGCCTGCACCTGGGTTATGCCCTGGGAAAAGCCCACGATGACCTGGGCTTGGTGGATAAAGCCTTTGGGTATTTTTCCCAGGCGAATCGGCTGCAAAAAAGAGCGATTGGCTATGACATTGGGGAAGACGAGAAACAGTTCGCCCTGATCAAGTCACTGTTCTCGGAGAACCTCCCTGCCCTGACTACCGAAAATATCGAGCCCGGGGTGCGCCAGCCCATATTCATCGTTGGCATGCCGCGCTCAGGTACCAGCCTGGTGGAGCAAATCCTGGCCAGTCACCCGGGAGTTTTTGGGGCGGGAGAGTTGGAGACGCTGGGGCGAGTCATGCCGTCCCTGTTGCGGGAAATGGTGAGCTCTGGTGGAGCGCCTGATGACAGGTCTCTGGGCAGACTAAGAGACATTTATAGGGCTCACCTGGCGGGGCTGAAAACCGACCGGGCATTCATCACCGACAAGATGCCGGGAAACTTCCGATGGATCGGATTCCTGCTTCGCGCCATGCCGGCAGTGAAAATCGTTCATCTGGAGCGTGACCCGGTGGCTACTTGCTGGTCCATGTTCAGGCATCACTTTGGGGCCGGGGGTATCGGCTATAGCTGTGACCTGGAGGACCTGGCCGCGTATTACAAGCTATACCAGGATCTTATGGGATTTTGGCGTGAGCGATTCCCCGGGCAGTTCTACGACCTTGATTACCAGTTGCTGACAGAGAACCAGGAAGTCGAAACTCGAAAGCTGCTGGCATATTGTGGCCTGGAGTGGGACCCCGCATGCCTTGAATTTCACGCCACCAATCGCGCGGTGCAAACCTTGAGCGCCGCACAGGTCCGACAGCCCATGTACCAGGGCAGTTCCCAGGCCTGGCACAAGTACCAGGCCCACTTGCAGCCCTTGGTACGCGGTCTTGGTCTTACCGGCTGAACAGGGCGCGGGCCCTTGTTATGACGGCTGGGTTAGAGGCCTCGGACGGGTTCCTTAAAGCGGGTATTTGCTCCAGGCATGGCCCATAAGATGGTGGCGACCGGGGTCGATGCGATAAGATGCGTTCTTTATTTAACGTGCGGCCCGAGGGCTGAACGGCATTGACGAGTTTTACAGGCGAAAACCCAATGAAAGAGCTAGAAGCCAAGCTGTCCCAGTTTGAAGAGTCGGAAGAACTGTTTCCGGCAATTGGCATCCTTGATCAACTGATAGAGGCCGACCCGGAGAATCTGGATTACCGGTTCCGACTGGGAGTCAGCTGTGCACGAGTTGGCCAGGTTGAACGGGCCGAGACCGTGCTGCGCGAGTGTATTGCGGCGGGCTTGGATACCCCCGTTGCACACCTGAATCTGGGGCATGCGCTGAAGGCCATGGGCAAGAAAGACGAGGCCGTTGAATGCTATCGCCTGGTGGCGGATGGCGAGGACGACTCCCAGGCTGCCATCGGTTATTGGAGCCTGGCGAACCTCAAGGATTACCGCTTCGATGACCTGGTGATTGCCCGTTTAAGGGGGCGCGCACAGTCCGAGGAAATTGAGCCGGCATTTCGCGGCCTGTTGCTGTTTGCCCTGGCGGCGGCATGGGAACAGAAAAAACGCTACGACAACGCCTTCATGGCAATGTCAGAAGCGAACCTGCTGATTGGTGCGCAGCGTCCTTTCAGGGGCGATCTCTACGGGCAGTTCATTTCTTCCATGATGAAGGAATTCACAGCGCCGGTTAAGCTTCCGGCGCTGGATGGACCGACCCCGATCTTTGTCCTGGGTATGCCCCGGTCCGGCACCACCCTGGTAGAGCAGATTCTTGCCAGCCATTCGAACGTCGAGGCAACCGATGAGCTTCCATTCCTCAGTCGCATGGGACTGGAAATGGAAATGCGCGGTGGCTATGCAAAGAGGCTGGCCCGGTTTGACGAGGCGCAACAAAAAGTCGCTGGCAAGCATTACATGGACCGAACCATACCGTATCGCAAGGAGGGTCTTGGGTATTTCATCGACAAGAACCCCGGCAACTTCATGCATATCGGTTTGATTAAAACCCTGTTCCCCAATGCGAAAATTATTAACCTGGTGCGAGACCCGCTGGATAACGCGATTGGCGTTTACAAGATGTATTTCAACAAGGGGCTGGAATACAGCTATTCCCTGGATGGAATCATTTACTACTGGCAGGGTTATTTGACCCTGATGAAGCATTGGGAAGAGATGTACCCGGGTGAGATCATGCACCTGAGTTATGAGGCCCTTGCCCATAACCCGGACAAGAAGATCACCGAGATACTGGAGTACTGCGATCTTCCTTTGGAAGAAGGCTGTTTCCGCTTCTACGAATCCGATCGTCCGGTTCTCACTCCCAGTGCCGGGCAGGTACGCAGCCCGATTTCAACCAAGTCAATTGGCAGCGGTCTGAAGTACGTGGATTACATCAAGCCATCGGTGCTTAAGCTTGCCGAGATCAAGCAGAAGGCCATCGAAATTTTTGGTATCGAAAAGATACTGACCACTGACTAGCTGGGCACTGCCTGTGGCGTGATTAATGGTGCGAACCGGGTTACTTGTCCCGGTCCAGCAGCTTGTCTGCCTTGCTGTGCAGGGTCTTTTTCTCACGCAGGAAATTAAAGCCGTCATCGCCGCTCTCATCGGCATTGCCCGCTTGTGGGGCAGCCTCGGTTCCTGCTTTGACTTTCCCCGTCTTGGCTTGAGCGGGCTTTCCGCCCAGGGTGGCGCTGAAAAAATACAGCAGTACCCCGATGATGATCAGCCCCCACTTCACCACGAAGGACCAGACCAGCATGGCCTTGTCCTCGGAAATGCTCACGTAGTCCAGGTATTCCTGGTGCAGGATGTTCACCAACAGGACGAACACGATAATTGCCAGCAAGCCACGCCAGCGGGGTTTTAGCCAAAGCCACGCCGAGGTGAACAGGGTGAACTTCAGCAACTGGTTGAACATGGCCTAGCCCAGTCCCAGTGCGATGAGGATTACCACCAGTCCTGAGGTCTTCATGCTGCTTTTCACCTTCTCTTCCTCGTTCAGCACGATGACTTCCAGGTCTTCAGGGGAATAGTCCTCGACCTTGCGACCGGCCAGTGCGATCTGGGCCTTGGCCTGGGTAATTGCGCGCTCACGAATCTTGGAACGGTACTTGTTAACCGCCTTGTCCTTGAGTTGTGTGATCTTGTTCGCCATGGATCGCGCCTGTTTGCAGCTGTGAATCCCAGTTTATCTTGCCCCGGGGGCAACACAAGTCCTGGGAATCAGTTATCCGTCCAGGGGTTAGGCAAGGAATTCCAGGATAGGTTCCAGAGAACCCTCGCCCAGGCCTTGTAACTCCAGTTCGCAAAATTGCTTTGCCACGACCTCGTGCCGGGTCAGGCGACCCAGGGCGGCGGCATCCTCGGGGGGGCAGTTGCGTTCCAGGCAGGCGTATTCGGCAATCACCGGGTCC
>Ga0102811_1001180_pt1 | contig 12498 bp, 15 predicted proteins | sample ColrivemetaGS705_FD_84507 | JGI IMG/M metagenome (GOLD analysis project Ga0102811, IMG submission 84507) | Estuarine microbial communities from the Columbia River estuary - Flood tide ETM metaG S.705 | ecosystem: Environmental > Aquatic > Marine > Intertidal zone > Estuary | place: USA: Columbia... | reverse complement strand
ATTATTTATTAAAAGCAAGCGGGCTTGTAATCATTTTCTTTGTGTTTTATTATCTGTTTTTAAGAAATGAAACTTTTTTTAAATCTATTAGGATTTATTTTTTAATTGGATTAATTATTGTTGTTTCAATACCATTAATTCAAATTCCAGTGTATGTTGAGGCTGCTTCTAAACAAATTAGCAACCTTAATTTTGAAGAAATAACAACTACTCCAATTATTAAAAAAACAATTGACTGGCTACAAATATTTAAAATCACGTATTTATTAGGTGTGGTAATTTTTAGTGCCAAATTTTTGATTCAGCTAATTTCACTCGGATTTTTACTTTCAATACACCAACCTATTAAAAAAGGAAAATATTTTTATGTGGAAACTTCAAAAAATATTTCACCATTGTCATTTTTTAATATTATAATTTACAACAAATCACATTTTTCAATTGATGAAGTTGAACAAATAATCCATCATGAAAAAGCACACGCATTACAATGGCACTCAATAGATACTATTTTAACACATTTGCTGGTTATTACCTTATGGTTTAACCCATTTGTTTGGCTGTATAAAAAAGCAGTACAACAAAATTTGGAATTTTTGGCAGATGCGTATGCACTTCAAAAATCCAATGATGAAAAATTATATCAAATCACACTATTAAAAGTATGTAATTCAAACTACTGTGCACAAATAACCAATAATTTTTATAATTCATTAATTAAAAAAAGAATCATTATGTTACACAAAAAGCAATCAGAAAATAAAAATCAATGGAAATACGCATTGTTAATTCCCGTATTAGTCATTTTTATTGCAAATTTTAATACTAAAATTATTGCTCAAGAAAAACTTGAATGGATAGTTGAAAATGGAACAGTTGATTTTATTATAGATAAAAATACAACTAGCACATATTTAGCTGAAAAAAGCGCAAATTTTAAAAATGAATTCAATATAACCCTTTCTTTTAAAGGCATTAAAAGAAATTCATCAAATGAAATTACTGCTATTAAAATAGAAGCTAAAGGAGAAAACCTAAAAGCTAAGTTTGAAAACTCAGGTATGGAAGCAATCAAACCTATTAAAATTTCTTTTAACTCAGACAGTAATGCTGTAAGCATAGGAAATCAAAATAATATTCACAATAAGCATTATGAATATACAATTAGAGAAAGTGGTGATTTAGAATTTAACGGAACAACGGATAAAGACGGTGATCACGAACTTGTATGGGTTCAAGAAAACGATAATAATGACAATATTAATGTTGAAGTTATTGAATTAAATGATGGAAAAAAACTAGTAAAAGTAATAGAATCTGATGAATTAAATTCAATCAAAGAATATGATTTTGAAATTAAAGAAGAAAATAAAGATGGTTCAAAAAATGTTTTCATCATTAAAAAAGATGGCAACAAAACAATTGAAATAAAGGAGGATAATGCATCTGAAAAGGTTTACATTTTTGAAAAAGACAATAATAGTAACGTTGAGAAAAAAGTGATAAAAACAAAAATCATAAGCTCCGACTCTAAAGAAAAACCTTTAATTATTTCAAACGGAAAAGAAATTTCTACTGAAGAAATGGAAAAAATAAACCCAAGCGATATTGAAAGTGTAAATGTTATTAAAGGTGAAAATGCTATTAAAAAATATGGTGAAAAAGGAAATAACGGCGTTATAGAAATTACAAAGAAACATTAAACTTATTCTCAAATAAAAAGGTGTTTTATATCTAAACATCCGTTTTTTATTAAAAATAACCGCTCTCAGTTTTAATTTATTAATTTTGCATTATGAAAAAACAATTCTTCAATTTTTTAGCAAAAGTGAATAAAACGTTGTTACCTAGTTTCACAAAAAAAGGTCTTGATATGGCCAAAGCAAAAAAATGGCAACTTGCAATAATTGGTTGGCGATATTTTGTTACAAAAAATAGTTTGTAAATTGCTAAAAAATATTATATTTGCACCCTCAAAACGGCCTCGTGGCGCAACTGAATAGCGCACTTGATTACGGCTCAAGAGGTTACTGGTTTGAATCCAGTCGAGGTCACTAATAATACCAAAGCTTTCAAGAGATTGAAGGCTTTTTTATTTTTATCATTTACAGAATATTTTAAAATTAAGATGTTTTAATGACTTGGAACATCTTATTAATATTAGGCGAATACTTATCTAAACACCAACCACTAACAAACTTCTTACTTATTTTACTAAAATTTCATTTTGGAAAGCATAAGGTTCAACAAATAATTGTAGTTGTTGTTGAGTAGAATTTATAAAAGATTAATTAATGTTGATAAAAAGTTGATTAATCAGTGCTTTCAACCACCAAAAGAAAATCAATTTTCGCTGTCGCCCCCATAAATTGGAACGTAGGTCGAACGTTTGGAATTTTAGAAATGACTTTTCCATTAAGGCGATTAATAAATAGTTCAAGTTTTTCCTGTATATTATCACCTTTAACATCGACACGATGTACCTTATATCTCATATCGCTATATTTTATGTTTAAAACGAATATAAAATATTTAACATCAAATTATTATGACTTATATCATTCAAGAAATGATGACTCATATCACATTACTTAATTGTAATAAAAAAACCGTTTCATAGATTTATATAATCTATCTTTTAATCGAATAAGCCTTTGGTAAATTCCTCAGGATTTGCTGCTAAATGATAACGAGGGTCATCAATTGCTTCAACAATTACTTCCCTAAATTTTGGACTCGATTTGTATAGTAGAATTTTACATTCTTCACTTAAATGTTTTAAATGAATTATTTTCCCTGCAGCCTCATATTTTTCAACCAAATTAAAAATAGCTTCTAAAGCAGAATGATCACTAATTCGAGATTCGACAAAATCAATTTCAATCGAATCTGGATCATTTTTAACATCAAATTTTTCTAAAAAGGTAGTAATTGATCCAAAAAATAATGGCCCCCAAATTTCATAGATTTTTGTTCCATCTTCTTTGAAGCGCTTTCTAGCTCTAATTCTGGTTGCATTTTCCCAAGAAAACACCAACGCACTCACTATAACACCAGCAATAACAGCAATTGCTAAATCGAAAACTACTGTAAGTAGTGAAACCAAAATAAGCACAAACATATCCGCTTTAGGAATTTTGTTCATTATTCTAAAACTGCTCCAAGCAAAGGTTCCAACAACAACCATAAACATAACCCCAACCAAAGCAGCAATAGGAACTTGTTCAATATAGGACGAACCAAATAAAATAAATAACAAGAGCATAACCGCTGCAACAATTCCTGAAAGTCTGCCTCTACCACCACCTTTGATATTGATAATAGACTGACCAATCATAGCACAACCTCCCATTCCCCCAAACAATCCTGTAACGACGTTCGCACTACCTTGCGCAATACATTCTTTGTTTCCATTACCAATTGTTTCAGTTAAATCATCAATTAAGTTCAAAGTCATTAATGACTCTATCAATCCAATAGCCGCTAGTATTAATGCATAAGGCAAAATAAACCGGATGCTTTCCCAAGTAAATGGAACTTTTGAAAAAGTTTCTAAATTCATTGTTGGTAAACCTCCTTTTAAACCTTCACCACCACCATCTTTTATAAATGAACCAACTGTTGCAACATCAAATTTCATTAAAATAGCAATTGTACTTACTACAAGAATTGCAATTAAAGCTTCAGGTAATTTTGCCGCTTGTTTTATTTTTGGCAAACCCCACATTATTAACATGGTTAAAGCGACTAAACCAATCATTAAATACATCTGATTTCCTTGCAGCCACACTTTTTCACCTTCAACAGTTTTTTTGAACATTCCTAATTGAGAAAGGAAAATAACAATTGCCAATCCATTTACAAACCCCATCATTACCGGATGTGGAATTAAACGAACAAATTTTCCCAATTTTAAAACTCCTGCTGAAATTTGAATAATCCCCATTAAAATAACGGTTGCAAAAAGATAATACAATCCTAAATTTTCTTCAGGAGCACCCATGGCATTTCCTTCAGAAACCAAACTTACCATTACAACTGCTAAAGCACCTGTTGCACCTGAAATCATTCCTGGCCTTCCTCCAAAGATTGAAGTAATTAATCCAACCATAAATGCTGCATACAATCCAACTAATGGATCAACTCCAGCCACAAACGCAAAAGCTACAGCTTCAGGAACCAAAGCCAAGGCTACAGTTATTCCTGATAAAACGTCATTTTGTATATTTGATACTCTTTTTTGAATAAATTCAGTCATAGGTAGTAATTTGTAAAAAGCGGCAAATATAGGTTAATTAAATTTAGTTGTTGGTTGGTAGCTATTGCCCATTTGCTATATGTATTAGAATTTTGAAACTAAAAAAGCAACTTTATATTTTCATAAGAATTTTTCAATGCTTCTATTGTTTCTGCTTCATTTTTAAAAACCACTTCACTAATTCCTTCTTCAATTTGGGGTTTTAATGCGCCTGAATAATTTGTTTTCATCAGAAACCAATGTGAGATTTTTAAAATCAATTTATCCTTTCGTTCAAAAATATGGTAAGTCGTTTCTAATTTATTTTCAATATTTAAATTTGTAATTCCGCATTCTTCTTCAACTTCCCTAATAGCACATTGTTCAATAGTTTCTCCTTTTTCTAATTTGCCTTTTGGAAGGTCCCATTTATCAAAACGATAAATAAAAAGCACTTCATTTAAATGATTAAAAACTTTACCTCCGGCTGCTTTTTGAATTTTGAAATGCGATTTAAACTGTTTCCAATTTAAATTTAAATCATTGCAAATCAAACAGATTCCTTCATTTTTAGGATTGAAAATATTTTGAATAAATTCTTCAAAAAAAACATCTTCAAAATTAACCTTCCTTAATTTTGTTGAAATATTCATATTTTCTGTCAAAATTATTAGACAGTCATTCACAAAAACTTTATACATTTGCATTATGATAAAGAACAAAGATACTGCAAAAAAAACTGCCGAACTTTTATTGCAAATTAAAGCCATTAAATTACAACCAAACGAACCTTTCACATGGGCTTCTGGCTGGAAATCACCTATTTATTGTGATAATAGAACCACACTTTCTTTCCCAACCATCAGAAATTATATAAGAGAAAAATTAGCCCAAATAATTGAAGAAGAATATGGTAAACCCGATGTAATTGCAGGTGTTGCAACTGGCGCCATTGCTATTGGTGTTTTGGTAGCTCAACATTTAAACGTTCCTTTTATTTATGTTCGTCCTGAGCCAAAAAGCCATGGAAGGAAAAATCAAGTTGAAGGCTTGCTAGAGAAAAATCAAAAAGTGGTAGTTGTTGAAGATTTAATTAGTACCGGTAAAAGCAGTTTAAATGCTGTAAAAGCATTGAAAGAAGAAGGTGCCATCGTTAAAGGAATGGTTGCTATTTTTTCTTACGGATTTGATATTGCAGACGAGAATTTTAAAAAGGAGCATGTTAAGTTGACTACTTTAAGTGATTATGACAACTTATTAGAACAAACATTTGATAGTAATTATATTTCTGAAAAAGAATTAGAAACACTTAAACAGTGGCGAGAAAACCCTGCTGAGTGGAATCAATAAACGCAAATTATGAATTTAGAAACTAAGAAAACAATTATCAACAAATCGCAAAAAGATTTTTTTGAATTTTTAACCGATTTGAATAATTTTAAACAATTAATGCCAGAAAACACAGATAAGTTTGAAGTTGATGGTGAATCATTTATATTCAGTTTAAAAGGTATGCCAGAAATTAGATTGGTATTAAAAGAGAAACAAGAATTTGACAAAGTTATTTTAGGAGCTGCAAGCAGCAAATTAGATTTTACATTAAGCGCTATAATTAATGAGATGTCTGAAAATAGTTGTGAAGCGCAATTATTATTCAACGGTGATTTTAACCCCATGATGGCTATGATGGTTAAAAGTCCACTTCAAAAATTTATTGATGTGCTGACGGAAAACGCTTCAAAATTATAAAACACTTAATTTTATTAACGACTCGCAAACTTAATTTCTTTCAAATTAAATTTGCGAGTCGTTCCATTTTCAAGTTCAATTACCAATTTTCCATCTTCAGAAACCGTTAATATTTTACCCAAAAAAACAACACCCTCCTTATCTTCAAACATTGCAGGGGTTTCAATCTTGTAAAGAAATGCTAAATACATTTTTTTTAACTCATTAAAATCATTTCTTTCTAAATAGGATATATAAAACTTTATAGAATTTACAATTTTCAAAAGCAGTTCTTCTCTATCAAAATGAATACCTGATATATTTTTTAAAGATGTTACATTTAAAAGGTTTTTTGAAAATTCTTGTTGATTCACATTCAATCCTATCCCAACAAAAGAATGCTTAATGTTATTTCCACTCAGCACGTTTTCAATTAAAATTCCAGAAAGTTTATCGTTTTCTGCCAAAATGTCGTTAGGCCATTTGACCGATAACTTGGCTGGAGTTACAACCTTAAGTGCCTGTAAAACACCTAATGAAATGGCCATAGATAAATAAAACTGATCAACAATTTTTAAATTATTTACCCGTGTTAAAATACTGAATGTTAGATTTTTACCGAGCTCACTTTCCCATATAGTTCCCATTTGACCTCGACCGGCTATTTGCTGCTCAGCAACGACAACTGTATAGTTTTGCACCGTATTTTCAACTGTCAATTCTTTTAAGTAAGAATTGGTAGAGTCAATGGCATTAAGTTTGATTATATTCATACAGAAATTAGATATATTGAACAAAGTTACTTAAAACATAAAATATTATAAAAAAATAATAACTTTGCACCAAATAAAAAATAAATTAATGGCAAAAAAAAGAGTAAGCGCAGATGACCTAATCGCAGTAATTTTAAAAGCGGTTGATGATGTAAAAGCTATAAATATTGAAATTTTAGATTTACGAGAAATTGAAAATACAGTCTGTGATTATTTTATAATCTGTACAGGAACTTCAAATACACATGTAAATGCTATTTCAGGCATAATACAAAAACAAGCTGGTAAAATTTGTAAAGAAAAACCGTGGCACGTTGAAGGTGAAGGTAATGCTGAATGGATTTTATTGGATTATGTAAATGTAGTTGTGCACGTATTTCAAAAACATACTCGTGAATACTATGATATTGAAAGTCTTTGGGGGGATGCTAAAATCACATCTATTCAAAGTTCAAACTAATAGTTTTAAAAAATTTACTGAAAAAAATACTAGATGAGTCAAGATAAAAAAAATTCACCAAATAAGAATATTATAAAAACACCTAAATTCAATTTTTATTGGGTTTATGGAATCATTTTCGCTTTGTTTATTGGTTATCAGTTTTTAAATAGTGGCAATATGTCTTCTAAAAACTTAAGCCAAAACGAATTTGAAAACATTCTTTTAGAAAATGACATTGAAAAAATAGTTATTATAAATAAAACGGTTGCCGATATTTATATTAAAAGTGAAGCTTCAGACAAGGAAAATCACAAAAAAAATAAAGGAACATTATATTCTGTAAATACACCAATGTATTATTATAATTTTGGTGATTTAAAATATTTTCAAGATGAACTAAAAGAAAAAAAAGAGGAAGGTTCATTAGATTTTGACATTAAGAATGAAGAGAAAACCAACCTTCTGGATCAGATTTTCATGTACCTGCCATTTATATTTTTAATCGGTTTGTGGATTTATTTTATGAGAAGAATGTCTGGAGGAGGTTCTGGTGGTGGCGGACAAATTTTTAGCATTGGGAAATCTAAAGCTAAATTATTTGATGAAAATCAAAAAGTAAAAACATCGTTTAAAGATGTAGCTGGCCTAGAAGGTGCGAAAGAAGAAGTGCAAGAAATTGTTGATTTCTTAAAGAGTCCTGATAAATATACTTCCCTTGGAGGTAAAATCCCAAAAGGCGCTTTATTAGTTGGCCCTCCTGGAACCGGAAAAACTTTATTGGCAAAAGCAGTTGCTGGAGAAGCGGGTGTACCATTTTTCTCTCTTTCAGGTTCAGACTTTGTTGAAATGTTTGTAGGTGTAGGTGCGTCACGTGTTCGTGACTTATTTAAACAAGCGCAACAGAAATCACCTTCTATTATTTTTATTGATGAAATTGATGCTGTAGGTAGAGCCCGTGGAAAGAATAATATGACCGGCGGAAATGATGAACGTGAAAATACTTTAAACCAATTATTAACTGAAATGGATGGTTTTGGTACAGATACAAATGTAATTGTAATTGCCGCAACTAACCGTGCCGATGTTTTAGACAAAGCACTTCTTAGAGCTGGGCGTTTTGACCGTCAAATTTATGTTGATTTACCAGATATTAAAGAACGTGCTGAGATATTTAAGGTTCACATAAAACCTCTAAAATTGCATAAAGATGTTGATACAGAGTTTTTATCTCAACAAACACCTGGTTTTTCAGGTGCCGATATTGCTAATTTATGTAACGAAGCTGCTTTAATTGCTGCTCGTCAAGGTAAAAAAGCTGTTCACCATCAAGACTTTTTAGATGCAGTTGATAGAATTGTAGGTGGGCTTGAAAAGAAGAATAAAATTATTTCTCCAAAAGAAAAGAAAACTATTGCATTTCATGAGGCCGGTCACGCAACAGCGAGTTGGATGCTGGAACATGCAGCACCACTAGTTAAAGTTACAATTGTTCCAAGAGGGCAAAGTTTAGGCGCTGCTTGGTATTTGCCAGAAGAACGCCAAATTGTGCAAGCTGAACAAATGTTAGATGAAATGTGTGCAACATTGGCTGGAAGAGCTGCTGAAGAAATTATGTTTAATAAAATCTCAACAGGAGCCTTAAATGATCTTGAAAAAATAACAAGACAAGCAAGAGCAATGGTTACCATTTACGGCTTAAACTCAAAAATTGGGAATATTACTTACTACGACTCTACTGGGCAAGCAGATTATAATTTCACTAAACCTTATAGTGAAGAAACAGCAAGGGTCATAGATAAAGAAATTTCTGAAATTATTGAAACTCAATATCAAAGAGCAATTAAAATTTTAACAGAAAACAAAGACAAACTAATTACCTTGGCTGAAGTATTACTTGAAAAAGAAGTTATATTTAAAAAGGATTTGGAAGTTATCTTTGGGAAAAGACCATTTGCTATAGAAGAAATTGAAGTTAAAAAAGTATTACAAAATGAGGTAGAAAATACTGAAAAAACAAAAGAAGAACCTAATATTGAAAATTCATCAAAAACAGATGAATAAATTGATAACTTTTTTATAATTTTGGGTTTATTCAATATAAATAATGAGTTTTTTCAAAAAGTTTTTTAATACACCAAAGCAAGAAGAACCTAAAACTAACGAATTAGAGTTTGAAAATTTACCACTTGATCAAATTTTTGTAAAAAAATTTATTAATAAAGGTGGTAAATTTTTGTATTGCACCACCTTAGAAGAAGTTACAAAAAACCTTTCAAGTATAATCAGTGAAAATTCTTGGGAAACACTGATTTGTAATGATTATGATTTAGTCAAGCTTTTTAAAACCATAGATGTCGTTACTACTGATAAATTTAGTAACAAACATACTTTTTTTACTAGCTGTGAGCATTTAATTGCTGAAAATGGGAGTATTTTATTTTCATCAAATCAATTAAAAGAATTTAAAATTCCTGAATTGTCAGAAAATTTTATTGTTTACGCAACAACGAGCCAGCTAGTAAGATCAAAAGGAGAAAGTTTAACGGGTATTAAAACACGTTATCAAGGAAACATTCCAAGTAATATAAGCCCAATTAATAATTACAACCCTAACAGTGAAAGTGAAGACTTTATGAGTTATGGAAGTACAAATGCAAAAAACCTATATTTGCTTTTGTTTGAAGATTTATAATTTATGAGAAAGCTTTCAAAAAGAGCACTTTCAGGATTCGTTTTTGTCAGTGTTTTAATATTTTCGATATTATATAGTAAAATAACATTTATTTCACTGTTCTTTATATTAATGATATTTTGTTTGTACGAATTCCAAAAAATGATAAAATTAAAAAGTTTATTCCCTTATCTTATTGGAGCGTTACTTTTTGTTTTTGGAAATATCTTAAATGTAGAAGATCTGCCATCAATAATTATATTTGAATATGTTGGTGTTGCTTTATTTTTAACCATTTTCATGTCATTTGCATCCATATTGTTTGCTAAAAAAGAGGAAGTCATAAGTCATTTAGGCAAAATTTTTCTAACGATAATTTACATTGTAGTACCATTTACATTAATGGTACAAATTCCATTTTTAAATACTGAATATAGTTATGTTAACACAATCATTTTAGGTGTTTTTATATTAATTTGGACCAATGATACTTTTGCTTTTTTAATTGGCAAAAATTTTGGCAAACACAAACTTTTAGAACGTATTTCTCCTAATAAAACAATAGAAGGATTTATTGGAGGAATGGTTTTTACATTTATTGCGAGTTTAATATTGACAAGAGTATTTTCCTCACTCTCTTTAGACAAATGGATTGTAATTGCTGGTATTGTAAGTGTCTTTGGCGTTTTAGGAGATTTAATAGAGTCAATGTTTAAACGTCAGGCTGGTGTAAAAGACAGCAGTAATTTTATACCAGGACATGGTGGTTTTTTAGATAGGTTCGATAGTGTTATATTTGCTGCACCTTTTATTTTTATTTATTTACAATTAGTTCAATAATATGTTTCATAAAGAAGGCCATAAAATAATTTTAGCTGCAACATTTTTTGTTGGGGTTGGAATTTTAGTTATTGATAAATTTATTACTCTTGATTGGCTTAATAAATCATTAGCAATCGTTTTATTGTTTTTTTATATTATAATTTTACAGTTTTTTAGAAATCCGAAACGCTCCACAACCTTAGACAACAATCATATTATTGCACCAGTTGATGGGAAAGTTGTTGTGATTGAAGAAGTTTTTGAAAAAGAATATTTTAAAGACAAACGGCTACAAGTTTCTATTTTTATGTCACCGCTAAATGTACATGTAACTAGGTATCCAGTTAGTGGGAAAGTTAAATTCAGCAAATATCATCCTGGAAAATATTTGGTTGCATGGCATCCAAAAGCTTCCGAAGAAAATGAACGAACGACTATTGTAATCGAAAACCCAGTTATCGGTAGTATATTATACCGTCAAATTGCTGGAGCTCTTGCAAAAAGAATTGTCAACTATGCAATACCTGAAATGCAAGTTATTCAAGGTACTGATGCAGGTTTTATTAAATTTGGATCAAGAGTTGATTTGTTTTTACCCTTAAACACTAAGATTCTCGTAAATTTAAACGATAAAGTTAAAGGTGGTGAAAAAATTATTGCTACGCTTTCCTAAAAGAAATTGCTGTTATGGGAAAAGAAACAGATAAAAAGTTTGAAGAAGCTTATAAAATTTCTTCAACTACAAAAAAAAAGCTTCCACCAGATGTAATGTTACAATTTTATGCCTATTATAAGCAGGCTACTAAAGGTAATAACTATGAAGAACCTTCTGGAGATATAGAATTGAGAAATGCATTTAAATTGAACTCATGGTTCCAATTAAGTCACTTATCCGAAAAAGAAGCTAAAAAAGAATATATTAATCTAGTAAACAAGTATTTAAAATAAACAAGAATATTATGAAAAAATCACATTTATTAAGTTTCTTATTTATAGTTGCATTAACATTTGTATCTTGTAAAGAAAGTAAGAAAGAGGAAATTGAAAAAACCACTGAAGAAAAAGGATATTTAGTTGATACAGATAATACTTCAATAAATTGGATAGCCTATAAAACAACAAACAAAACGCCCGTTAAAGGAACGTTTACTGATTTCACAATTGAAAACCAACCAAAAACGACTAATGCCTTAGAAGCACTTAACCAACTAAAGTTTAAAATTCCAATTAGCAGTCTAGCTACAAATGATACCATTAGAGATGGAAAGCTGATAAAACATTTTTTTGGAAATATGGTAAATACCAATGAAATTAAAGGAATACTGCATTTAGGTAACAATAATTCCGGAACTGCAAAAATTACGATGAATGGAATTACCCAGCAACTTCAAGTTACTTATCAAGTAAATGATAATTTGGTTGATATAGAAGCTGTAATGGATTTAGAAAATTGGAAAGCACAAGCTGCACTTGATGCTTTAAACGTAGTTTGTTTTGATTTACACAAAGGTGTTGACGGTATCTCTAAAACTTGGAGTGAAGTGAAAATAGAAATTTCTGCGGTTCTAAAATATGAGTAAAATAATTAATTCCCATAAAAAAAGCCTGCTGTAGCAGGCTTTTTTTTATCAATAATCTAAGGATCTTAAATAATCAAGTTTTGATTTCCAAAGCTCTAATTTTTCTTTAAGAACATTGATTTGATCCATCACATTTTTCACTAAAGGATTGTCGCTACTAACATTTGAAATAAAGCCAATATTATTCTCTAATTGTTGAATTTCTCTAACTGTTTCATCAACCTTTTTTCTAACAAATAATTGTT
>Ga0102811_1001179_pt1 | contig 12502 bp, 10 predicted proteins | sample ColrivemetaGS705_FD_84507 | JGI IMG/M metagenome (GOLD analysis project Ga0102811, IMG submission 84507) | Estuarine microbial communities from the Columbia River estuary - Flood tide ETM metaG S.705 | ecosystem: Environmental > Aquatic > Marine > Intertidal zone > Estuary | place: USA: Columbia... | reverse complement strand
ATAGTTAAAGAATTTTTTCTTGTTAATTGATTGTGCCATAATTGAGTTTTTATAAGTTAGTATAAAGGTTGATTTTTTTAATTTAAATTGGTTCCTAGAAAATCTTGAACTGTTCTAAAACCAATATAGCTTCTAGCTGAATCGCTATATTCATAATCTCTGGTACTTACCTCCAAGTAATAGGCAACATCTTTCCAAGAGCCACCTCTAATTACTTTTCTGTAATTTTTATTAATTTCAACATTTGGATTCATTGTAGATCCAATGTAATACGATGCCTCACTATATGCTGTATTGGTCCACTCTGAAACATTTCCAGCCATATTGTATAAACCATAATCATTAGGGTTGTAGGATTTCGCTTCCATTGTATAAAGAGCTCCATCAACTGCATAATCACCTCTACTAGGTTTGAAATTTGCTAAAAAACAACCCCTATCACTTGTAGTGTAAGGCCCTCCCCAAGGATATTTTGAAAAATTTAAACCACCACGTGCTGCATATTCCCATTCAGCTTCAGTGGCTAATCTAAAATATGGAACAGTCGTTGAATTCTTCTTTGATTTTAAATAAGAATTTTTCTTTTTTGTTCTCCAACCACAAAATGCTTTAGCTTGTTGCCAGTTTACACCAACCACTGGGTAATCAGCATATGCTTGGTGATAAAAATAATCTTGATGCATTGGATCATTGTATGAGTAGTTGAAATCTTTAATCCATACTGTTGTGTCAGGATAAACTTCTACAATTTCATTTTTAATATAATCTTTTCTAACCCCTTTATTTCTCGCAGCGGCTTCTGTATCTAACCAAGAATAATTAAATTTCAGTTTTTTGGTATCTAAAATTCTTTTTCCATCAAAACTATCTTCAAATTGCAAAAACATAGTATCCATCACTTCAACATAATACTCATCAGGAAACTCATTTAAATTCCAAATTAAATCTTCTTCCCAATTTAATGATCTACCTTGAAGTGGAGAATTAACATCCCCCAAACTACCATAATTATTCATCATGTATTTCTCATAAGGAGACATATCAGCAGTATCAATATTTTTAAATTGATACTCTTCTAATATTATATTGGTTTCATCAGACATCAATTCCGATAAAAGGGCTAATTGTGTTCTTACAATAGAATCTCTTACCCAAAATACAAATTCTTTATACTCAGAATTTGTAATTTCAGTTTCATCCATATAATAAGGACGAACAGTAACTGTACGAGTCGGAGAGTTCAAAGCTCCTGAAACATCTTCATCTTGCCTTCCCATCGTAAAAGAACCTCCAGGTATAAAAACCATTCCAAGTGGCTTTTTAGAATGCCATTCGCTATTTGATTTTACTCCTACTAGTTCTCCTTGATCGTTAGAACCACAGCTATATATTAATAAGGATAATAAAATATACAATGATATTCTCTTCATAATAATTTTCTTAATCTATTTACGCAAACCTATTACTAATTATTTAAAAAAACAATACTTTATTTAATGTGTCTAAAACTAAAAAAAACATAGTTTATTATGTATTGTAACACTTTTTTTACACAATTTTTTTTAACGTACGAAACCACCGATCGGGAATTTCCTGATTTGTGGCGCTAATATAATCTTGATAAGTACAAGGTATTAACGTATGTCTGCTATTTTTATTATTTTTATTTATATTTATTTCCATCCACCATCGTCCACTTTTATTGCTTTTATGAAAATTCAACAATTGATCTTCAATTGGAACGATGTATTTTTGGTAATTATCTTTCAAGCCAAACGGGTAATCATTTGCTCTGTAATTCACACCTTCAATAAAATACCATATCATTTGTGAAATTAATTGTGCAGTTTGATTTTTAACATCATATTTAGAATTGTATTCATAAATTCCGAACGAAGTTACTTTATCGCTAATACCTGCATACCTTGAAATTGCACAAATTTCAGCTCCAGAAAAACCATTTGGAGTGGCATTATTATTTGCTGGTGCATCAGCATTTTTTACTGAAGACATATCAATACTTACAATATCAGCATCTCTTAAAACTGGCTCAACAAGCTGAATTGCGTTAGAAACTTCTCCTAACCTATGAGTTTCAAAAAACAAACTCTCTAATAACTCTATTTCTTCTTGTGAATTAAAATACGTTTGATAGCCAATATTACAGAAATTAAACAAATTGGCTGGTTGATTCATTACTATTTTACTCAAGTAAGACTGTGAAGTTAATTCATCTTCAATTGAACCTAAATCAAACTTGCTATCCACAGCAACAATATTAACTGTTTGTTCTAACAAGTCATATGCTCTATAATTTGAATAGGTTAAATCTTGGCCACCTCCAAGTATAACTGGTATTACACCTCTTTTTAACAAATAAGACAGTAATTCATTTAATGCAAAATAAGTATCTTCAATCGTATTTCCTTGTTGAATATTCCCCAAATCGGCAACATTTATTGGCCAATTCCCTGGATACAACTGATATAATTCTTTTCTTATGGCATCTAAATCTTTTCCTGTACCAAAATTACCAACAGAAACTCTATCCTCTTGAACTCCAAGAATGGCTATTTTTTTATTCTCTAATGAAGGAAAACCGTTTTGTGCAGTATGTATCTCAATACATTGACCGAAAGAAATAATGGGTTGCATTTTAGCATATGTTATCAATGCATCATCAACTGGTAAAAGATAATCGAAATTCATATATAGGGGTGAAATTTATTCTTTTTCGACTGCAATATAACCAAAAAAATTATTTTTTGGTAGTTTTCTTTTTTGGCGTTTTCTTTTTTGGTGTATTTTTCTCAATAATCTCTTTTACTTCTTCAAGGGTTAATTCAGCCGCATTGATACTTTTAGCTAACTCAATCTTCATCTTTCCTTTTAAAATGTTTGATCTACCCCATCGTGCTTTTTCAACTCTAATGCCTTCTTTTTCCCAATTATGAATCACTTTTTCAATGTCCTTAATTTTTTTATCTTCAATCAAGGTCTTAATATCTGCAAAAGTCAAATTATCAAAATCGTATTTTTTATTTACATTGATAAACGTATTGTTCCATTTTATAAAAGGCCCAAAACGCCCAACACCTTTTTGTACAGGTAAATTTTCATATTCCGCAATTGGAGCATCGGCTTGTTGCTTTTCTTTAATTAATTCAATTGCTCTGCTAATATCAACTTCCATTGGATTTTCATCTTTAGGAATAGAAACAAACATGGTATCAAATTTAATATATGGTCCAAAACGACCAACTGCCACTTCTACATCATTACCTTCATAAACCCCTACCTTTTTAGGAAGTTTAAATAAGTCCATTGCTTCTTCATACGTAATTGTTGTTAAATTTTGATCACCTTGTAAACTTGCAAATTTCGGCTTTTCTTCATCCGTAGCTTCCCCAATTTGAACCATTGCACCAAATCTACCCAAACGTGCATATACATTTTTACCGCTTTCAGGATCAATACCCAATAAACGTTCTCCCTTTGCTCTATCAGCATTTTCTGAAACATCCTCCACAATTGGATGGAATTTTTTATAAAAATCTTTGATCATTTTTATCCAATCTTCCTTTCCTTCAGCAATATTATCAAATTTAGATTCCACTTTAGCCGTAAACCCAAAATCTAAAATGTTTGAAAAATTTTCGACCAAAAAGTCATTCACAATATTTCCAATATCAGTAGGCACCAATTTTCCTTTATCTGAGCCAATTTTTTCGGTTAATATTTTTGAAGTAACCTCTTTTCCTTTTAATTTTAATTCTGTATAACTTCTATTTTCACCTTCAATGGTGCCTTTTTGAACATATTCTCTTTTTTGAATCGTAGAAATTGTTGGTGCATAGGTTGAAGGTCGTCCAATACCTAATTCTTCTAAACTTTTCACTAAAGAAGCTTCAGTAAAACGGTAAGGTCCTTTTGTATAACGTTCCGTTGCTGTTATAAATTTATTTTTTAAAATTTCATTTACTGATAATTTTGGCAACATTCCAGCTTGCTCTTCATCTTCATTGTCATTTCCTTCAAGATATACTTTCAAGAACCCTTCAAATTTTATCATTTCACCGTTGGCGGTAAAAACACTATCATTGTTATTGTTTACAATTCTAACATTGGTACGCTCTACCTGCGCACTACTCATTTGAGAAGCAATTGTGCGTTTCCAAATTAAATCGTATAATCTATTTTGATCAAAATCAACAGAAACTGTTTGCTGACTCATATTGGTTGGTCTTATAGCCTCGTGCGCTTCTTGTGCACCTTTTGTTTTTGTACTGTAATTTCTTGGTTTGCTGTATTCTTTACCATATGAAGATATAATTTCCTGCATTGCATCAGCTTTTGCATCTTCAGAAAGGTTGAAACTATCGGTTCTCATATAGGTTATTAAACCTGCTTCATATAAGCGCTGAGCAATCATCATGGTTTTTGCAACAGGAAAATTCAACTTACGTGAAGCTTCTTGCTGTAAAGTTGAAGTTGTAAATGGTGCAGCTGGAGATTTTTTTGCTGGTTTTTTTTGTAAATCATCAACACTGAATTTAGCTCCAATTGATGAATTCAAAAATAACTCTGCTTCTTCTTTAGTTTCAAAGTTTTTTGGCAACGCAGCTTTAAATTTTTTACCTTCTTCCGTTAAAAATTCAGCAATTACTTTATAAGATGCTTGAGGATTGAAATTTTGAATTTCTCGCTCTCTTTCAACAATTAATCTAACAGCAACAGATTGAACTCTACCCGCGGATAAACCACCCTTTACTTTACGCCACAAAATTGGAGAAAGCTCATACCCTACCAATCTATCTAAAACTCTTCTAGCTTGTTGTGCATTTACTAAATTATAATCAATACTTCTTGGATTTTCAACAGCTTTTAAAATAGCTTTTTGCGTAATTTCATGAAAAACGATGCGTTTTGTGTTGCTTTCATTTAATTTTAACTGCTCATATAAATGCCATGCAATAGCTTCTCCTTCACGATCCTCATCCGATGCTAACCAAACTATCTCAGATTTACCTGCTAAATCTTTTAATTTTTTAACCAATGCCTTCTTATCGGAAGGCACTTTGTAATTTGGCATAAAATCTCCATCAACATTTATCCCTATTTCTTTTGAAGGCAAGTCTGCAATATGCCCAAAGCTTGATTCAACTTGAAAATCTTTTCCTAAAAATTTCTCAATTGTTTTCGCTTTAGCAGGTGACTCAACTATTACTAAATTCTTCGCCATAATTTTAAAATTGCTTTTTATAAATCCTCAATAAATTCATATTCATTCTTCAAAATGAAAATTAAGATCCATTTATATTTTGGACTGCAAAAGTATATAGATTTTTTTAATTCTTGGATTTAAATAAAATAATGTGAAGAAATTATCAAACAAAACTTAGTATTTCTCTTGCTTTATTTGAAGAATAATAAAAAATTATATGTTAAAAGTATGAAGTATTTTATAAAAAAAATCAATTTAAATTAAATGTACTTATTAATTTAAGAGCATCATTTTCATAAGAGTATTGTTGTAAAACATCTTTTCCAATCATTAATAAGTGGTTTTCTAATGGAATCACATCAAAAGTATTGATGTTTTTAAAATGATTTAACATCACCATATTATTCACATCTGTTTTATCATATACTTTTAGACCAGAATCACCATCACAAATAAATAATTTTTCGTTTTTTAAACCCAATCCGTAAGGACCATCCATCTTATATGATTTTTTTAAAACAGGATTTGCAATATCTTTAATATCCACAATTTGCAAACTACTTTCAAAAGCACCACAAGAATTCCCAGCTCGTAAAGTAATGTATGCGTAATTTTCATCTACTACAACTGGATCGCAAGCTGTACCATGCCTAAATTCCGATACAAATTGAGGTACATCAGGTTTGGAAATATCATAAATAAACATACCAGACATACTTCCTAAAAACAAATATTGATTTAAGTTAAAGATGGTTTCAATATCAAAACCTGCATAAATTGACTCTAATTTATTTGGAGTATCTAAGTTTTTAATATCAAAAATATGGATTGAATGACTATCAACAGCATACAAATATGAATTCACAATTTTAAACCTTGCCAAAGAACCACCTTTTCCTACTGTAGGTCCTTCATTTGAAGCCATTTCTAATGCAGTATCCATGTAAACCAATTCATTCTCAATAATTTCTCGTTTTTCACGTGTAATTACCCAATCTACAACAACCCCATTTTGCATATTTAATTTTTGCCAATTTACCGCATCAGCATTTTGAGGAAATATATAATTATAAGGAAAAACATCTTTTAACCGATTTGCCAATTTAATGTTGTTGATATCTGAAATATCGAAAACCAATAAATCAATAAAGCTATCAGCATACAAAATGTTATTTTTAATTGAAATATCAACATTCCCTGGTATATTTAAGAAAGAAACCTTGGCTGGATTTTCAGGATCAGAATTGTTAATAATATGAATCCCCTTATTTTTATCATTTACAAAAATGTATTTGTTATAATAATATATTTTGCCCGATTCTTTAATTTCTTTTGGAGGCAAAATATCTACTGATTTTCTTAGTTCATCAAAACTAATCATTACAGGAGTCGCTAATTCATAATATTCATATTTGCCATCATCTGAACATGAAACAAAACTTATTAAAATTAATATTGCCGATATCAACAAATTTTTAATTTTCATATTATAACAATTTAAATGTCTTTTACCACAAGTAAAATTAAATAAATGTGCTTAATATTTCATGTAAATTATTCTGCCAATTTGTCACTTTTTTATTTTTTTGGTTATATCTTTGCATTCCAAATAAAAAACATGGAGAGCGAAAAAGTTATAGATGAAAAAAATCAAGGGCAAGCACTTTTAACAACCAAAATTGAAGGCAACCAAAAGAAACTTTATATAGAAAGTTATGGGTGTTCTATGAATTTAAACGACAGCGAAATTGTGGCGTCAATCCTTGCTGAGCAAGGATATAATACTACTCATTTAATTGAAGAAGCCGATTTGGTTTTAGTAAATACTTGTTCTATTAGAGAAAAAGCGGAACAAACTGTTCGTAAGCGTTTAGAAAAATACAATGCTGTAAAAAAAATAAACCCAACAATGAAAGTAGGCGTTTTAGGTTGTATGGCAGAACGTTTAAAAGCTAAATTTTTAGAAGAAGAAAAAATAGTTGATCTAGTTGTTGGCCCTGATGCTTACAGAGATTTACCTAATTTACTAGAAGAAGTAAACGCTGGAAGAGATGCTGTAAATGTTATTTTATCAAAAGAAGAAACTTATGGTGATGTTTCTCCAGTTCGTTTGAATAGCAATGGTGTTTCCGCTTTTGTTTCAATTACAAGAGGTTGCGACAATATGTGCACTTTTTGTGTAGTTCCTTTCACCCGAGGAAGAGAAAGAAGTCGTGATCCTAAAAGTATATTAGAAGAAATAAAACAACTGGTTGATTCCAATTATAAAGAAATTACACTTTTAGGTCAGAATGTTGATAGTTACCTTTGGTATGGAGGAGGGTTGAAAAAAGATTTTAAAAATGCTTCTGAAATTGCTAAAGCCACAGCAGTTGATTTTGCCCAACTGTTAGATTTAACTGCTACGGAATTTCCAAAAACACGCTTTAGATTTTCAACTTCTAATCCTCAAGACATGAGTTTGGATGTTATTCATACAATGGCTAAACATGAAAATATTTGCAAATACATCCATCTTCCTGTTCAGTCTGGTAGCACAACCGTTTTAGAAAGAATGAACCGTCAACACACACGTGAAGAATATATGGATTTGGTTGACAATATTAGAAAAATTCTTCCAGACTGTTCTATCTCTCAAGATATGATGACAGGTTTCTGTGGCGAAACTGAAGAAGAACATCAAGAAACATTGAGTTTAATTGAATATGTAAAATACGACTTTGGATTTATGTTTGCATATTCCGAAAGACCAGGGACACCAGCCGCAAAAAAAATGGTTGATGATATACCGCTTGAAGTTAAAAAAAGACGTTTGGCTGAAATCATATTATTACAGCAAAAATACAGCTTATACAATACTGAAAAAATGGTTGGTAAAACGGTTGAAGTTTTAATTGAAGGATCCTCAAAAAAATCTGACAAACACTGGAAGGGAAGAAACTCACAAAATGCAGTTGTCGTTTTCCCAAAAGGAGATGAAAAACTAGGTGATTTTGTAAATGTTTATATAGAAAACTGCACATCAGCAACGCTATTAGGAAAAAGAGTTTAAAATTATGGAATCACTACAGGTAATAAAACAACGTTTTGAAATTATTGGCAACGACCCACTTTTAAATCGTTCCATTGAAAAAGCAGTTAGGGTTGCGCCAACCGATATTTCGGTTTTGGTAACTGGTGAAAGTGGTGTTGGTAAAGAAAGTATACCAAAAATAATACATCATTTATCACATCGAAAACACGCAAAATACATAGCAGTAAATTGCGGTGCTATTCCAGAAGGAACCATAGATAGTGAACTTTTCGGTCATGAAAAAGGCTCATTTACAGGTGCTACGGGTGCTCGAAAAGGTTATTTTGAAGAAGCTGATGGAGGAACCATTTTTTTAGATGAAGTTGGAGAATTACCACTTACCACACAAGTTAGATTGTTACGTGTACTTGAAAATGGCGAATTTATTAAAGTTGGATCATCACAGGTACAAAAAACAAATGCTCGTATTGTTGCCGCTACCAATTTAAACATGCACGATAGCATAAGTAAAGGAAAGTTTAGAGAAGATTTATATTACCGTTTAAGTACTATTGAAATATTTTTACCACCATTACGCGAAAGAAAAGATGATATACACTTGCTTTTTAGAAAATTCGCAGCTGATTTTGCTCACAAATACAAAATGCCAACAATAAGATTAAATGATGATGCCATAAAAATATTAGAAAATTATGGTTTTCCAGGAAATATTCGTCAGCTTAAAAACATTGCTGAACAAATTTCAGTGGTTGAAGAAAATAGAGCAATTTCTGCAAATAAACTCATGCAATACCTTCCAAGTAAAGGAACCAATTTACCTTCAGTTATCGATTTAAAAAAATCCAGCAGCGATTTTTCATCTGAAAGAGAAATTATGTATAAAATTTTGTTTGATATGCGTAATGATATCAACGATTTAAAAAAATTAACTCTCGATTTAATGAAAGGCGATAATACTGTAAAAGTAAAAGAAGAAAACAAACATTTAATTCAAAAAATTTACAGTGAAAAACCCACTGAATTACCTAAGGATAACAACGTAGAAGTTGTTCGTTATAACGATTCATTTAACAATAATGAAGATTATGAGTTCGCCGAAACCATTGATGCTGATGAAAGCTTATCAATTCAAGATAAAGAAATTGAATTGATAAAAAAATCTTTGGAACGCAACAATGGCAAACGAAAACTTGCAGCAAAAGAATTAGGAATTTCAGAAAGAACGCTCTATAGAAAAATAAAACAGTACGATCTTTAGTTTTAACAATCAACTCTAAATTAAATTCTTACTTTTACAAAATATCAACAATATTAATGAAAAAATTTAGTCTCCTTTTATTATTCCTACTAACAATTCTACTTCAAGGATGTGGTGTGTATTCGTTTACCGGCACAAATTTACATCCTGATGTAAAAACTATTCAAATAGATTTTTTTCCAAACAACGCTGTTTTAGTTGAGCCAACTTTAAGCACTGTTTTTACAGTTAGATTGCAAGATTTATTTTTGCAGCAAACAAATTTAGAAATGGTAAAATCGGGTGGGGATTTACAATTTGAAGGTGAAATAACTGGTTACAAAATTAGCCCAATGACGGCAACTGCTGAACAAACTGCAGCACAAAACAGAATTACAATAACAGTTAATGTACGTTTTTTCAATAATAAATTGGAAGAAGATAATTTTGAACGTTCATTTTCCTATTATTATGATTTTCCAGCGAACCTATCTTTAACTGGAAATTTATTATCAGATGCTTATGACGAAATTTTAGAGCGCATAACACAGGATATTTATAATGCCTCTATCGCAAAATGGTAATTACTTATGAATAGCGAAGATTTTATATTTTTACTAAAACACCCAAAAAAAATTGACGCACAAAAAACGCAGCAATTAGATGAAATAATTAAAGAATTTCCTTATTTCCAATCTGCACATGCCATTCAATTAAAAGGGTTAAACAAAACAAATAGCTTTAAATACAATCAAGCTTTAAAAAAAACCGCAGCTTATACAATTGATAGAAAAGTGTTATTTGAATTTATCACCTCTCAAAATTTTTCAATTAATTTAAATTCAAGAATTGAAATTTTAGAAGAAATTGAGGTTATTGAACCGGAAACAATCAATGTACTTCATAAAAAAATAATAGACTCTTTTAAAAAATTACCTTCAGAAAAAATTACTGTTCCAACTCAAATACCAGTTGTTGAAAATACTGAAGAACAAATGGCTACAGAAATTTTAGAAATTGGGAAACCTTTAAAATTTAATAGCACCGAACCTCATTCATTTAATGAATGGATGCAATTAATTTCTCAAAAGCCCGTAAATAGAGATAAAAAAGTTGAAAAAACTTTTAAAAAACAGTCTAAAACAGAAGAAAAATATCAATTAATAGACAAGTTTATTGAATTGAACCCAAAAATAAACCCTATAGACAAAAATACTAATAACCAATATGTTACACCAGACAGTACTGATGAAAATGACAGTTTAATGACCGAAACATTGGCCAAGGTTTATTTAGAACAACAAAAATATGAAAGTGCTATAAAAGCTTACCACATTTTAAGTTTGAAATATCCAGAAAAAAGTGGTTTCTTTGCAGACCGAATTAAAGCAATTAAAATTTTACAAAAAAATAAATCATGACGTATACATTATTCTTAGTTCTGATTATGATCGTAGCATTTTTGCTCATCTTAATTATTATGGTGCAAAACCCTAAAGGAGGAGGATTATCATCTTCATTTGGTGGAGGTGGAACACAATCATTAGGTGGTGTACAAAACACAACAAGTTTTTTAGATAAAAGCACTTGGACACTTTCAATTGTGTTATTGGCTTTGATCTTGTTATCAAATTTTGCAGCACCAACAATAAATGCTGTAGACAACAGTTCAGAAATTGAAAACACACTTGAAAATCGTGAATTACAAGATGTTCAATCGCTTCCAGCAGCAGAAACTCCAATACAAGATTCTGTTCAATAATATTTCTAAAAAATAACATTTCTAAAATGCCAATGTGAATGACACGTTGGCATTTTTTTATTTTATAGTCTTCTTAAAAAGTACATTTGTCAGTTTTATGAAATTGGCACGCTTTTGGGAAGTTTAAACAAAAGAATTAATAATTTTAAACTAATTATAAAAATGAGCAAAATCAATATTAAACCGCTAGCTGACAGAGTTTTAGTAGAACCTCTACCAGCTGAAACTACAACCGCATCAGGGCTTATCATTCCTGATTCAGCAAAAGAAAAACAACAAAAAGGAACTGTATTAGCAGTTGGTAATGGAACTAAAGATGAGCCAATGACTGTAAAAGTTGGTGATACTGTTTTATTTGGTAAATATGCTGGTACTGAGCTAGTTTTAGAAGGTACCGAATATTTAATAATGAGAGAAAGCGATATTTTAGCGATTGTTTAAATTTTAGCATATAGCTTATTGGCTTGTTGCCACTAGCTTAAAAAATATATTAGAAAAGAACCCGCAAAAAGCAAAAAGCGTTTTGCACAAAACAAAGAATAAAATGGCAAAAAATATAATATTTGATATTGAAGCACGTGATGGACTAAAACGTGGTGTTGATGCATTGGCAAATGCAGTAAAAGTAACTTTAGGACCAAAAGGTAGAAATGTTGTAATTGGAAAATCGTTTGGCGGTCCAATAATTACAAAAGATGGTGTTACGGTTGCAAAAGAAATTGAATTGGAAGATCCATTAGAAAATATGGGTGCTCAAATGGTGAAAGAAGTTGCGTCAAAAACAAATGATTTGGCTGGTGACGGAACAACAACTGCAACTGTCTTAGCGCAATCAATTGTTAAAGAAGGTTTAAAAAACGTAGCTGCTGGTGCAAATCCATTAGATTTAAAACGCGGTATTGATAAAGCAGTTGAAGCTATTGTTGCTAATTTAAAAGAGCAATCTCAAGAAGTTGGGAACAAATCTGATAAAATTAAACAAGTAGCTTCTATTTCAGCAAATAATGATGAAACTATCGGCGATTTAATTGCTCAAGCATTTGAAAGAGTTGGTAAAGAAGGTGTAATTACTGTTGAAGAGGCAAAAGGAACTTCAACCTATGTTGACATTGTTGAAGGTATGCAGTTTGACAGAGGATATCTTTCTCCTTATTTTGTTACAAATGCTGAAAAAATGTTAACAGATTTAGAGAATCCTTATATTTTGTTATTTGAAAAGAAAATAACAAATCTTAAAGATTTATT
>Ga0102811_1001174_pt1 | contig 12516 bp, 10 predicted proteins | sample ColrivemetaGS705_FD_84507 | JGI IMG/M metagenome (GOLD analysis project Ga0102811, IMG submission 84507) | Estuarine microbial communities from the Columbia River estuary - Flood tide ETM metaG S.705 | ecosystem: Environmental > Aquatic > Marine > Intertidal zone > Estuary | place: USA: Columbia... | reverse complement strand
CACACCAAGCCAACGCCTTGTCTAAATCGAGCTCCACCCGTACCCCTAAAGATTCTATATGCTTAGGAATCAGTGTTTTTGGACCACATACAGCTACTTCTGCACCTTGCATTTGCAGGGCGTAAATATTGGACAAAGCTACCCTTGAGTGGAGAATATCCCCGACAATAACTACTTTCTTGCCTCCTACTTCACCAAGTCGCTCTCGGATTGAAAATGAATCCAGTAATGCTTGAGTAGGATGCTCATGTGCGCCGTCACCCGCGTTGACAATGGATGCTTTGATGTGTTTCGACAAAAAGATACCGGCGCCTGGATTAGGGTGTCGCATCACCACCATATCTACTTTCATAGACAGGATGTTATTTACCGTATCGATTAGGGTTTCCCCTTTTTTGACTGAAGACTGAGCTGCGGAAAAATTGATCACATCTGCGGAGAGTCTTTTTTGAGCTAACTCAAAAGACAATCGCGTACGGGTACTGTTCTCAAAAAAGATATTGGCTATGGTGATATCCCTTAATGAGGGCACTTTTTTAATCGAACGATTAATCACTTCTTTAAAATGATCCGCCGTCTCAAAAATAAGCTGAATATCGGCTGGCTTGAGGTACTTAATTCCCAATAAGTGTGGTACACTTAACTCACTCATGTGCTTATGGTTCGTTGACAATGTATATGGCGTCTTGACCGTCGGTTTCCGCCCACATTACTTTAACTTTTTCGTGATTAATTACATCTACTTGTCTACCTCTATACTCAGGTTGAATCGGCAAATGCCTGCTGAATCGTCTATCGATCAAGGTTAACAATTCAATTTTATCCGGTCTGCCAAAGGACTGTAAAGCGGTGAGTGCCGCCCTGATACTTCTTCCGGTAAACAACACATCATCGATTAAGACCACCTTCTTATCATCGATTAAAAAGGGAATATCTGTCTTGTTTGCTGTTAGGGTTTTGTCGCTTCTTCTAAAATCGTCGCGAAAAAAAGTAATGTCTAAAAAACCCAATGAGACCTCTTGTTGATAATCTTCTTTGAGTATTTTGACCAATCTTTGAGCCAAAGCAGTACCTCGTGGCTGTAAGCCAATCAGCACAGTGTCTTTAAAATGCAGGTGATTTTCTAACAATTGACAAGCCAAGCGATGCAGGATAATGTGAATCTCTTGTGCGGATAAAAGGATTTTTTGTCCCATAATACTTGCCGTTCCTCGGTAGACAAAACTACACATTTTATTTCACTCCATAAAAAAAGCCTGTCACAGAGACAGGCTTTTGCATTGAATCGGGCAAAGCTTACGCTTTTCCTTCCATTTTATCTTTCAAAGCTTGGAGTGCTTCGTTAGCATCACCGATCGTAGGCTTAGCCTCATCAGCTTTTGCTGCTTGTTTTTTAACTGCTGCTTTTACAGCGCGTTTTTCTTCTTCTTTGAATAAAGCAGTATGGCTAGCCACTACTCGTTTGAAGTCTTTGTTGAATTCAATAATCTTGAACTCTGCCTCATCCCCTTTATTCAATTTAGAACCATCTTCTTTCTCCAAATGTCTTTGTGGTACGAAGGCAAGGATGTCCTCATTGAACTGGATAGTTGCTCCTTTGTCAACGATTTCAGCAATGATTGCTTTGTGAACTGTATCTAAAGCAAAGTCATCCTCGTACTTGTCCCATGGATTAGTAGTGGTTTGTTTGTGGCCTAAGCTCAACTTGCGACCATCCACATCCAACTCAAGAACAACTACCTCAAGTGTGTCTCCAACAGCTACAAACTCAGATGGGTGTTTGATCTTTTTAGTCCAAGACAAATCAGAGATATACACTAATCCATCGATACCCTCTTCTAGCTCAACGAATACACCAAAGTTAGTGAAGTTGCGCACGATACCTTTGTGGGTAGAACCTACCGGATATTTAGCAGTGATATCCGTCCAAGGATCTTGGGTTAACTGCTTAATACCTAGAGACATTTTGCGATCTTCTCTATCTAAAGTCAAAATAACAGCGGTTACCTCATCACCTACCTTAACGAAATCTTGTGCCGATCTCAAGTGGGTAGACCAAGACATTTCTGATACGTGTACCAATCCTTCAACACCATCACTCACCTCAACGAAGGCACCGTAATCAGCGATAACAACTACTTTACCTTTAACAGTATCACCTACTTGGATGGTTTCGCTTAAAGCCTCCCATGGGTGTTTCTCCAATTGCTTCAGACCCAATTGAATTCTTGACTTGTTATCGTCAAAATCCAAAATAACTACGTTGAGTTTTTGGTCTAATTCTACCACCTCGTTTGGATGGTTGATTCTGTTCCATGATAAGTCGGTGATGTGGATCAATCCATCTACGCCGCCCAAATCGATAAATACACCGTAGGAAGTGATATTTTTAACCACCCCTTCAAGAACTTGACCTTTTTCAAGTTGTCCGATGATTTCTTTTTTCTGTTCTTCGATATCTGCTTCGATCAACGCTTTGTGAGATACCACTACGTTTTTGAATTCGTGGTTGATTTTTACCACCTTGAACTCCATAGTTTTTCCTACGTATTGATCGTAGTCTCTGATCGGTTTCACGTCGATTTGAGATCCTGGCAAGAACGCCTCGATACCAAATACGTCAACGATCATACCACCTTTAGTTCTGCACTTAACAAAACCATTGACCACTAACTCTTCGTCGTGGGCTTTGTTCACACGATCCCATGCTTTAATCGTTCTGGCTTTTCTGTGAGACAATACCAATTGTCCTGTCTTATCTTCTCTGATGTCAATAAGCACCTCTACTTGATCACCCACCTTAAGGTCTGGATTGTAGCGGAACTCATTAAGGGAAATAACTCCTTCAGATTTGGCATTGATATCGATAATAGCTTCGCGCTCTGTCAAGTAAACAACAGTTCCAACAACTACTTCTTCATCGGCAGTATCTACAAAGTTTTTAGATACTAATTGCTCAAATTCTTTGAGTTTAGCCTCATCAACACGCTCAATTCCTTGCTCGTATTTATCCCAGTTAAATTGATCCAAAAACGCTTGTGGATCTTGTTTTGTCTCAGCTACTTGCGCAGCTTGATTTTGGTTTTCTTCAGTCATTTGAAGATGATTTTGTATTCCAATACGTTACGAGGGTAAGACCGCATTGAAAGGGTTTTTTATCGTTTTTTTTATCCTTGATGGCCCTCGATTATCACCAAAAAGGAGCGCAAAAATACGATTAATTGATTGATTTACAAATAAAATAAGGGGAATTAACCCTATGGATTGATCGCCTGATCAGCCCAGTTGATTAAAAGCGTTAGTTGTTCTGCACGCCCCATCTGGGTGTTGTCCAAAACACGAGCATCTTCAGCTTGAACAAGCGGAGAAACAGCGCGGTGAGTATCTTGATGATCGCGATCGTTTACGTTGGCCAATATCTCTTGAAAATCAACTATTTGCCCCTTTGCCTGCAACTCATCAAACCTCCTCTTGGCTCGAACTTGGGCATCAGCTTGGACAAAAACTTTTAATTCAGCCTGGGGGAAAACCACCGTACCAATATCGCGTCCATCCATAACCACTCCTTTTTCTAGACCCATTTGTTGTTGTTTGGCCACTAAAAAGTGTCTGATTTCAGCAATAGAAGCTATTTGGCTTACTCTTTGTGCCACTTCCATAGATCTAATCGCATCAGTGATTTTTTCCCCATGGACCCAAACATCCATATAGCCCTCACTCGAAGTAGTCAACTCTATGGAAAGCTCAGGCAAGTGGTGCAGCATCTGGTCGATATCGATAGAATGCTCCTGGATCCAACCGTTGTTCATCGCCCACCAAGTAACTGCGCGGTACATAGCGCCAGAGTCCACATATAAATACCCCAGATGTTGAGCCAAGGCTTTGGCCATAGTGCTCTTTCCCGTCGAGGAATAGCCGTCAATCGCGATGGTAATCTTTCTGGACATAGGTTTAAACTTACACGATTTTTTTGGAATTCTTCACCTTTTGAGTGGTTACCGCAATGTCCAAGACCTCACTCATCTCACGCACATAGTGAAAGGTTAATCCTTTGATGTACTCAGGCTCTATCTCGGCGATGTCTTTTTTATTGTCTACACACAAGATAATTTCCTTGATGTCTGCACGCTTAGCGGCCAATATTTTTTCTTTAATACCGCCCACCGGGAGCACACGACCTCTTAGGGTAATCTCACCAGTCATCGCAAGTTTAGCTTTTACTTTTCGTTGGGTAAACAGTGAGACTAATGAGGTGAGCATCGTGATACCGGCGCTTGGCCCATCTTTGGGTGTTGCCCCCTCGGGTACGTGAATATGAATATTGTACTTGTCGAAAACCTCCTGAGGAATGTTCCATTGGTCGGCATGTGCCTTGATGTATTCAAGCGCAATTGTCGCGGACTCTTTCATCACTTTACCTAGATTTCCTGTGATGTTTAGGGCACCTTTTCCCGGTGATAATATCGATTCGATAAACAGTATATCACCCCCCACTGAAGTCCAAGCAAGCCCAGTCACTACTCCAGCAATATCGTTGTTTTCATACCTGTCTCGTTCCATTCTGGGCACCCCTAAAATAGATTCTATCGTTTGAGGGTCTGGATTCAGCTCATAAGATTCCTCCATAGCAATGCTTTTTGCTGCATGGCGCACCACTTTAGCTATTTGCTTTTCCAATTGGCGCACACCTGATTCTCGTGTGTATCCACCGATGATTTTTTGCAGCGAACTTGCGGAAACTTTTAGATCAGCTGATTTTAAACCGTGTTCTTTTAATTGCTTAGGCAGCAAATGTTTCTTGGCAATTTGCACTTTTTCTTCCTGAGTGTATCCACTGACTGGGATTAATTCCATCCGATCTAGCAAAGCAGGTTGAATATTGGATAAGTTGTTGGCGGTAGCGACAAACAACACCCGAGACAAGTCATAGCCTAGTTCTAGGAAATTATCATAAAATGCATTATTCTGTTCAGGGTCCAATACCTCCAGTAGCGCAGAAGATGGGTCACCCTGAAAACCTTGAGACAATTTATCAATCTCATCTAATACGAATACTGGATTTGATGTTTCGGCTTTTTTCATGTTTTGCACAATGCGACCGGGCATAGCACCGATATACGTTTTGCGGTGGCCTCGAATTTCCGCCTCATCCCTAAGCCCTCCAAGTGACATCCGCACATAGGATCGACCCAACGCTTCAGCAATCGAACGGCCCAAAGAGGTTTTTCCTACTCCAGGAGGGCCATACAAGCACAAAATGGGGGATTTCATATCGTTGCGCAATTTGAGCACCGCTAAGTGTTCGATGATGCGCTTTTTAACATCCGCCAGACCAAAATGATCGCGATCAAGAATTTTCTGTGCCTTTTTTAGATCAAATACATCCGTGGAAAACTGATTCCAAGGCAGTTCGAGCATTAATTCTAAATAATTTCTTTGAATGCCGTACTCAGCCACTTGGGGATTCATTCGCTGCAACTTCTGCAACTCTTTTTCAAAATGTTTGGCAGTTTTCTCATCCCACAATTTGTTTTTTGACTGCTCAACCATCTCATTGACCTCTTCTTCATAAGAGATTCCACCCAGTTCCTCTTGTATGGTTTTCATCTGCTGATGCAGAAAATACTCTCGCTGCTGTTGATCTAGATCGTTGCGTACTTTAGATTGGATATCATTCTTCAACTGAAGTTTCTGTAGCTCAACGTCCATATAACCCAACACGGCCATGGCGCGTGCTTTTAGGTCGGTCATTTCTAGCAAAGCTTGCTTTTGAGCGACGTCTATACTGAGGTTAGCACTGACAAAATGAACCAAAAAAGCGTTGCTTTCGATATTTTTTATGGCAAATGAGGCTTCGCTAGGTAAATTGGGGTTGTTTTTGATAATCTTATACGCCAAATCTTTTATCGACTCAACAATAGCGGAAAACTCTGGATCCCCGGATTCAGGTTTCACCCAACCAGTGGGTTTGATATCTGCTTTTAAATAGGGTTCCTCTTGGGTATACTGGGCAATTTCAAAGGGTTTTTTGCCCTGAATAATGACGGTTGTGTTTCCATCAGGCATCTTCAACACCCTGAGAATCCGCGCTACAGTACCCGTTTGAAACAAATGTTCAGGGGTTGGGTTTTCAACATCTGGATTTCGTTGAGCCACCACGCCGATGACTTTGTTTCCCGCGTTGGCCTCGTTGATCAATTGAATGGACTTATCCCTACCTGCCGTAATGGGCACCACCACACCGGGAAACAGCACCGTGTTTCTCAAGGGTAAAATGGGCAATGAAATGGGTAACGGTTCATTATTTATTTCCTCTTCATCTTCAGGAGTCATCAAGGGAATTAAATCCGTCTCATCCTCTAAATGTTGAAGTGACATACTGTCCATGTGTAAAAAATTTGTTTTAGCCATATGCGATTTGCGTCAAAATGTCATGTGCACGAACTAGGCCTGCCTCATTAAAGGCGAAATATCAACCATACAATCAGCTATAAGTGTGCACTCTAGCTTCTATTACGTCCGTTTATCGTTAATGATTAGGCAATTCTTATGCCACAGAAAAAATCTGTGTAACAAATGTACATTTACAGTGTCTTTGTCTTGAATTGAATATTGTGCCTAGTAAACCCAGTATAGATCAATTAATCACCCAGTGTAAAGCTGCTGATCCAAAAGCCCAGATGGCGCTTTATGATCTGTATGCCTCAGCCATGTATCGGGTGGCTTATAAAATTATTGGACAAACTGACGAGGCGGAAGATGCCGTTCAAGAATCAATGCTCAGCGCATTCCATTCATTAGACCAATTTAGGGGTGAAGTTACTTTTGGCGCTTGGTTAAAAAAAATCGTGATCAACAAAAGTATTCGCCTTAAACAAAAGCAACACAGAGTTCTTTGGAAAGATCCCCCTGAAGAGTTCACCACTTACCAGGAGTCATCAGAATGGGTCGACGATGACCAAGAATCGGATCACATAAAGTCCTCTGTAAACCGGGTGGAACTAGTACTGACTAAATTACCTGTTCAACAGGCCATGATTGTAAAATTGTACTACTATGAAGGGTTAGAACACGCTGAAATAGCTAACTACCTAAATATCAGTGAAGCAAATTGTCGAACTAGTTTAAGTCGAGCAAAAGAAACTATGCGAAAATTATTGAAGTTATGAAACACGAAGATCCATTAGAGCCATTACTGCACGAGTGGGCTGATGCGCCGCTCCCGGAACTACCTGCGGGACATAGAGCGCGTATGGCTCAAAAGTTGGGACATCACATGAGTGTGAACAGTCAGAAATTTAACTGGATTTGGGCGGCGAGTATCGGACTCCTTTTTGGTTTGAGTATTGGCTGGCTATCTCAAGAACAAGGAGTGCAGCAAGAGCAACTGGCCTCTATGGAAACCTGGCACCAGACTATTCAAGAACAAGAAAACCAATTGATTGAAACGATTCAGTCGCCAGAATATGCCCAAAAATCCGCTTCAAATAGCGATCCGTTGAGTTATATGGCTTTAAAACAACTCAGCAAATTCGACCATGAATACCAAAAAATCATGCAAGACTTCGAACATGGTGGTGATCCTGTACTTATTTTCAAAGCGCTCATCGATCATTTTGAAAAAAGAATCATCTTCCTTGAAACACTTAAAACTACCCATGAAATCACTCAATCGGACTCCTATGAAAAACCTAGTATTTAATTGCCTGCTTCTGCTTGCGGCCCTACCTATTTGGGGACACACCAGAACAGAAGATAACCCCAAATACGAGAAAACTAAAACCTACCAAAGAAATTTCGATGTCGTACCCAACGCACTCTTGTTGTTAGATAATCGATACGGCTCTACAGAAGTCGTGGAGAGCAAAACCAACAAAGTCAGCATTGATGTTGTGGTGCGTGTTTGGGGAAACCAAATGAGCAACATAGAAGACAAATTAGACGAGATTTTTGTGGATATCACCGGGACTAAAAATCGTGTTAGTGCGGTGACTAGTATTGGAAATACACAGTGGAGTTGGTCTTTTTGGAAAAACAACTCCATCAGTTACGAAATCAATTACGTGGTACACGCACCCGCAACGATGATCATGGAAGTGAGTCAAAAATACGGAGACATCAAAGTGGCGCGTTCCACCAACGCCCTGAAAATTGTTTGCGCCTATGGAAATGTTGACCTTGGGCAAATATCCGGTGAAACCAACCGCATTGAACTTGATTACGCCAATAATTCTCATATTGAACACATCAGTCAAGCACAAATAGATACCGATTACAGCAACCTAGTTGTTGGATCATCTAACTACCTAAACCTCCATACTGATTACAGCGATATTGAGTTGAAGCAAGTGAAAAAAGTTGATGTAGACATGGATTACGGTCAACTAAACATCGATTCAGCCAGTGTAGTTCACGGAAACACCGATTATGTAGATGTGCAAATGGGCACTATTGGCCAGTTTAGTTTAGCTATGGATTACGGTGATCTTCGCGTAAAACAACTGATCTCTTCAGGGTCTTTTTCAAAACTGACCACTTCATACACAGAGGTAGCGATTGATCAACTCAATAGTTCCCTTGAGGTAGACATGCAATACGGCCAATTGGACATCGACCAATGGTCAGGCCCTCAAGGTCAGCTTGACATAGAGGCCCAATACACGGATATTTCATTGTCTTATGACCCATTGTTCTCCTTCTCCTCGACGCTAAACGGCAGTTACATTACCCCAAAAGGTTTATCCAACTTGGAATCCACCAAGCGGATTGAAAAGTCCAATTCCTTTACCTTTGAAGGGTATTTCAAACAATTTGTGGAGAAAAAGCAACTCATCATCAACGCGCGTTACGGATCAATTCAATTAAACAGCAGTTCACTATGAAAAAAATTATCGCACTCATCATCCTGACCACCATCTCAACCCACTATACCTGGGCTCAATGGGGAAAAAACATACGCGGTAACGGACAAGAGACCACTACTACACGCCAGACTTCGGCCTATGACCAGATCAATGTTTCCAGTTCGTTTGACGTAGTACTTTTCAACGGCGAAGAAGGAAAAATCGAACTACAAGGAGAGTCAAACCTGTTGACCTATGTGGAAACACAGGTAAAATCAGGTCAATTAATCATCCGACCACGTTCAGGCGTCCAATTAAAACCAAGCTGGGGCAAACGTATCCAATTGCGGGTACCCGTCAAACAAATTGATGCACTAAGGCTTTCGGGATCAGGATCGATAGTATGCACGACAATACTTCACGATCCAAGTATGGAAGTGATCATTTCTGGATCAGGTGACATCAACGTCGACCTTCAGTGCACCGAACTAATAGCCGTTATTTCTGGATCCGGTAGTATTACAGCACGGGGCACGGCTACCCGCTCAAACATAAACTTGTCCGGATCTGGTGATTTTAAAGGATTTGACCTTTCCACCAAAATCACAGAAGCAATCATTTCAGGATCAGCTGATGTATCGGTTTCAGTGAGCGATTTACTCAGTGCTAAAATTGTAGGGTCTGGGGATATCTATTACCGCGGGAATCCCAAAAAAATTGATAGCAAAATCGTAGGATCTGGTGATTTAATAAAAAGTCGTGACTAACGGTCCTTTTTAGCTTTTTCGATAATTAACTCTGCAAAGGGCCTTTTCTGAAGATGACTTTCTAACCAAGAGAGCACATCGAGGTATAAAAAGGCCCTTTTTTCAATTGGATGATTTTCAAGCACGGACAATCGATCGTATAATTCCTGAAATGCTTGGGGCAAATCCTGAGGAAATATAGACCCCAAACGCTTCATAAACCGCATCATTTCTTTTTGTACTTGCTGAAGGTCATTCATTCGCAACAAAAATTTATAGGTCGCCTTGAGCTGAATCTCTAAGTGGTAATCCATTCCAGCTTCATAATGGGCAATCAAACTCAACAACCTGGAAAAACACATTAAATCCTCTCTCATGTACAAGTCCTTATTGGCGATGATTTTTTTGAGATACTCAATGGATTTTTTGTAATCCCCAGAGCCAAAATACATGCACGCAATCTTGTAATACAAGACCATTACATGGTGTTTGTCCAATCGATCTTTATGCAGTAAAATACCGGCCTCTATTTGTGGTATACGATCTAGACCTTGATTAAAACTACCCTTCATAAAATGAAGGTTCATTCTGTGGCTAGCGAGGTACAGAAATGTGAGACTGCTGATGTTCTCGTTATGAGGAAACTCTGCCAGCTTTGTTTTGAATTCGAGTTGTTCTAACGTGCGTTCATACAAAGAGCGATACCTTAAGTAGAATAAACTCTCCATCAGATAATTATTTCCCTTGAGGTAAAAAACTGGATGAAACTGTATCATTTCAGGATGCTCATCAAACAATTGAACCCACTTATGGGCATACTTATAACAGGTTAAAAAGTCTTGCAACAAAAAATGATACCAGAGATGCGCTTTATAATACCATAGTTTTTCGCGAATCCCCCACTCATCCATATGCTCTAGAGGGGCGTTCATTTCGAAAAAAGCACGGACCTTTTCTTGTTCTTGAGCTGTGCGCGCATAGCCAAATTGCAACATCATGGCATAAAGCTGCAAAGACAAATTAGACCATTGACTAGCTACGGTATTTTGGGAAACTAATTCTTGTGTCTGTTTTACCAGTGAAAGCACGCGATCAGAAGTACTCTTGGCAAAATACTGTGTTTCAATTACTTTTTCCAGCTCAACAATCTCATGCGCAATACTTTTTTCTTGATGAGCAATGGCTGTATTCTTGGCTTTTTCTAGAATTTTCAAACTTTGGCGATATAGCCCTTTGTGGTATAAAATGGTGGCAAAGTCAAGTTGTTCCCTCAACTGAATTCGAATATTATGATGGGCAGGATTTAGGCGTAAACTGATCAGTATTTGCTTGTACAGGTGGGCCTTCAAATTAGAGATTTGGGTTTTGGCTACAATCCCACTTTTGATGATTTCTTCCTCGTTATACGTTTTACTTTTCTCCATCAGGTGAAAGAGCAAAATAAACTTGGAATCTACATTGACATCTAAACGCCCTACATAAAGTTTAAACTGTCTTTTTTCAGACTTAGTCAGTGATTTTATCAGAACAAATAAGGGGTCTTTTTGCGTATTTGTCATCGTAATGTACTTGTCCTAAAATGTTGTATTTTAGCTTAATAGTCAGTAACTGAGCCAAGTTAACATTGTATTTCTTAGTAGAGCACAGCTTTGATTTGCTCAGTTGTGGCGTTATTTGTTACTTGCACCAAAACTAAGCAATTATAATGAGTAAAGAATTAGTTCAGATTTTTGATACCACCCTTAGAGATGGAGAACAAGTTCCAGGCTGTAAACTCGACGCACCTCAAAAGTTAGAAATTGCTGCGCGCTTGGATGAATTAGGCGTCGACGTGATTGAAGCGGGATTTCCCGTATCCAGTCCTGGAGATTTTAAGGCTGTTGCCCAAGTAGCCGCCCTAGTAAAAAACGCTACCGTTTGCGGCTTAACGCGTTCTGTTCAAAAAGATATTGAAGTGGCTGCCGAGGCCCTAAAAGCGGCCAAAAGACCGCGGATTCATACCGGTATAGGTACGTCGGATTCGCACATTAAGTACAAATTCAACGCTACAAGAGAACAAATTATAGAACGAGCTGTTTCTGCAGTCTCCTACGCCAAAACTTTTGTGGAAGACGTTGAATTTTATGCAGAAGATGCTGGAAGGACAGATAACGAATATCTAGCCAGAGTGTGTGAAGCGGTGATTAAAGCAGGTGCCACTGTGCTCAATATTCCGGACACCACAGGTTATTGTTTGCCTGCGGAGTACGGAGCGAAAATAAAATACCTCAAAGAAAACGTAAAAGGGATAGAAAAAGCCATTTTGTCGTGTCATTGCCACAACGACCTGGGATTGGCTACAGCCAATTCAATTGAAGGTGTCATTAATGGTGCGCGTCAAATTGAATGCACCATCAACGGAATAGGCGAACGCGCAGGAAATACCTCACTTGAAGAGGTGGTTATGGTGCTCCGACAACACCCACACCTAAACCTAGATTCTAGGGTAAATAGCCGACTGCTCTACAGTACCAGCCAAATGGTCTCCCATCACATGGGTATGATTGTTCAACCCAACAAAGCAATCGTTGGGGCCAACGCATTTGCCCACAGCTCAGGGATCCACCAAGATGGGGTGATAAAAAATAGAGAGACGTATGAAATAATCGATCCTGCCGATGTAGGTGTCAATGCTTCATCGATCATTCTCACGGCAAGGTCTGGCCGGGCTGCCTTGGCATACAGGGCCAAATTAGTCGGTTACGAGCTGACCAAAACTCAGCTAGATGTCGTTTACGAGCAGTTTTTAATGTTTGCCGACCGCAAAAAAGAAATTCTGGATGACGACTTACACGAAATCGTTAAACTGAGTTCGATTGATCGTTAATCGCGCAACAAAAGCTCATTTATTTTTCGGTCAAATTCTGCTTTAAAACGCACGTGCGCTT
>Ga0102811_1001171_pt1 | contig 12530 bp, 9 predicted proteins | sample ColrivemetaGS705_FD_84507 | JGI IMG/M metagenome (GOLD analysis project Ga0102811, IMG submission 84507) | Estuarine microbial communities from the Columbia River estuary - Flood tide ETM metaG S.705 | ecosystem: Environmental > Aquatic > Marine > Intertidal zone > Estuary | place: USA: Columbia... | reverse complement strand
CTTCCTGAAAATAAATATTATATTTTCGGAAAAGAAGGCGCTAAAAATTTAGCTGAAGATTTAGGTGTACCTTTTATTGGTGAAATTCCAATTGTTCAAAGTATAAGAGAAGCTGGTGACGTTGGTCGTCCTGCTGCACTTCAATTAGATACACCAACTGAAATTGCATTTAGAGATATTGCAAAAAACGTTGTTCAAGAAGTAGTTAGAAGAAATAAAGACTTAGCTCCAACTGAAGCAATTAAAATAACAACTATGGCAGGGTGCTCTAATTAAATAAACGATTTATGAATACAGAAGAATTAAGACAAAATGTTGAAAAAGCACTTGAAGAGATTCGCCCTTTTCTTCAAAATGATGGTGGAGATATTTCGCTAATTGAAATTGAGGACGAGAAATTAGTTAAAGTACAATTAGAAGGCGCATGTACTTCTTGCAGTGTAAATCAAATGACGCTTAAATCTGGAGTTGAAATGATGATTAAAAAATATGCTCCTCAAATAGAAAAGGTGGTAAAAATTAATTAATTTTTCTGACAACTTATATATAAAAAAGAGTCCATGTTTTTAACATGGACTCTTTACATTTAAAGCAAATTGAGAAATTACATTTCTCGATATAATTCTAATCGTTCCCAATTAGTATTAACTTGTTCTTGAGCTTGTTTTAATAATTGAGCACCAAGTTCAGCGTTTTCTTTAACAACTCTTGTAAAACGTGTTTCGTTATACATAAAGTCTTCAAGTGGTAATGTTGGCGCCTTAGAGTCTAATTTAAACTTTTTACCTTTTGGTTTTAAAGGATTGAATCTAAATAATGGCCAATATCCACTTGCAACTGCTTTTTCTTGTTGCATAGCTCCATCTGCAAGATCATAACCATGCTCGCCACAATGTGAGTAAGCAATAATTATTGATGGTCCAGGATATGCTTCAGCTTCTTCAATAGCTTTAAGAGATTGAAGGTCTTTAGCTCCCATTGCTATTTGAGCAACATAAACATTACCATAAGAAACAGCTTGTAATGCAAGGCTTTTCTTATTAGTACGTTTACCAGATACTGAGAATTTAGCACTTGCGCCTAATGGAGTAGCTTTAGATGTTTGTCCACCTGTGTTAGAGTAAACCTCTGTATCCATTACCAAAATATTAATATCTTCTCCAGAAGCTAAAACATGGTCTACACCACCATAGCCAATATCGTAAGCCCAACCATCTCCTCCAAGTATCCATACAGATTTTCTGCGTAGATATTCAGTTAACTGAGATAATTTTTTAGCATTAGCATTATCTATTGTCGCTAGTTTAGCTTTTAGCTTATCAAGATTTGCAAAGTTTTCAGCTTTTTCAGTTTCGTTTAATTCTTTGTTATCAAGAATAGCATTTACTAAGTCGCTACCAACTTCAGATTCTAATGATTTTAATAAGCTAACAGAAACTTCTTGTTTTTTAGTTAATGCTAGTTTCATACCTAATCCAAACTCAGCGTTATCTTCAAATAAAGAATTTGCCCAAGCTGGTCCTCTTCCAAACTTGTTAGTTTTGTAAGGAGTTGTAGGTAAGTTACCTCCATAAATAGAAGAACATCCAGTAGCGTTAGCAATCATAATACTATCTCCATATAATTGCGTTAGCATTTTGATGTATGGTGTTTCTCCACATCCAGAGCATGCTCCTGAGAATTCAAATAAAGGTTCAAGGAATTGAGATCCTTTTACGTTTGTTATTTGTAACTCTGTTCTATTATAATCAGGTAAATCAATAAAGTAATCCCAATTTACATCTTCTTCAGCTTCAACTATAAGCTTTTTATGCATGTTAATTGCTTTGAAATCTGGGTCTTCTTTACTCACAGCTGGACAAACAGCAACACAAAGGTCACAGCCTGTACAATCTTGAGGAGAAACCTGGAGAACATAAGATTCATCTTCTTTAGAGAATGGTCTTCCTTTTGCAGCAACTGCTTTTAAAGAAGCAGGTTTATTAGCTAATTCATCATTGCTAACAACTTTAGCTCTAATGGCAGCATGAGGGCAAATAGCAACACACTTATTACATTGTGTACATAGATCAATATCATCCCAAACTGGTACTTTGTCTGCAATACCACTTTTTTCGTATTGAGTTGTTCCTGTTGGGAAAGTTCCATCTACAGGGAAAGCACTTACTGGTAGTTCGTCTCCAAATCCTCCTAAGATGCGTTCTAAAACTTCTGTAACAAATCCTTCAGGAGCATTTGTCATTGCAGTTTGTAATGTTCTTTCACTATTTACTTCTTTCGGATACTCTACTTTTTCTAGATTAGCAAGAGAATTATCAACTGCAGTAAAGTTCATTTGTACAATCTTGTCTCCTTTGTGAGAATACGATTTTACAATAGCATCTTTAATTCTTTGAATGGCTTCATCTTTAGGTAAAATTCCAGAAATAGCAAAGAAACACGTTTGTAATACTGTATTTGTACGCTTACCAAGATTAGATGTTTCAGCAACTTTACTTGCATCTATAACATAGAAATTAGCTTCTTTTTCAATAATTTCTTTTTGCATTATTTTTGGTAAATGACTCCAAATCTCATCTTTAGAATATGGTGAATTTAAAAGGAATGTTCCTCCTTGTTTTAAATCTTCTACCATATTATATTTCTTTATAAAATTATATTGATGACTAGCAATAAAGTCTGCCTTATCAATTAAGTATGTAGAATAAATATGTTTAGGCCCAAAGCGTAAATGTGAAATGGTTTGTGCTCCAGCTTTTTTAGAGTCATATACAAAGTAACCTTGTACAAAGTTATCTGTAGTATCTCCAATAATTTTAATAGAGTTTTTGTTAGCACCTACAGTACCATCAGATCCAAGACCATAGAACATACAGTTAATTGTACTTCGTTCAATAGTAAATGTTTCGTCAATTGGTAAACTAGTAAATGTTACATCATCATTAATACCTACAGTGAAGTGATTTTTTGGTTTATCATCTAATAATTCATCATAAACACCTTTAACCATTCTAGGAGTGAACTCTTTAGAAGATAGTCCATAACGTCCACCAACTACAACAGGCATTTCTCTGTCACTTTCATTTAATGCAGTTATAACATCTTGATATAATGGTTCACCAACACTACCTGGTTCTTTAGTTCTATCAAGAACAGCAATTTTCTGAACGGTTTCTGGTAATTCATTTACAAAATGTTCAATAGAGAAAGGTCTAAATAAACGCACAAAAAGTACACCTACTTTTTCACCATTTTTTACCATTGCTTCTACAGTTTCTCTTGCTGCACCTTCACCAGAGCCCATTAATATAATAACGCGTTCTGCTTTAGGGTGACCTTCATAATAGAATAAACTGTATCGACGTCCTGTGTGCTTGTAGAATTCGTCCATAGTATCTTGAACAATTCCAGGTACTTTTTCATAGTACGTATTAGCAGCTTCTCTTGCTTGGAAGAATACATCAGGATTTTGAGATGTACCTCTAATTACTGGATTATCTGGGTCAAGAGAACGTTTTTTATGTGCCATAATAGCATCTTCTGGCATCATGTCAATAATAACGTCATCTGTAATACTATCAATTTTAGAAATCTCATGAGAAGTTCTAAAACCATCGAAAATGTTTAAGAAAGGCACTCTTGATTTTAATGTTGCAACTTGAGAAATAAGAGCAAAATCATGTGCTTCTTGTACAGATCCACCAAATAACATTGAGAATCCTGTTTGTCTTGCTGCCATTACATCTGAATGGTCACCAAAAATAGAAAGTGCGTGTGTTGCAACTGTTCTCGCAGCAACATGTATAACAGAAGGTAATAATTCACCTGCCATTTTATACATATTAGGTATCATTAATAATAGTCCTTGAGATGCAGTAAAAGTAGTTGTTAAAGCACCTGCTTGTAAAGATCCATGAACTGCACCTGCAGCACCACCTTCACTTTGCATTTCAACTATTCTTGGAATATTATCCCAAATATTCTTTTGTCCTTTTGAGCTATATACGTCTACGTGTTCACCCATTGGTGAGGCTGGTGTAATTGGGTAAATCGCACAAACCTCATTGGTTTTGTGGGCTACCCTTGCCACAGCTTCATTACCATCGCATATTAGTTTTGGAAATGTTTTTTTCATAAGTTATGTAATTAATTTGCTTTAATGAAAATCGAATAAAATTTGTTCAATCGATTTAACAGTTTTAATAGTTTATAAAATCTGAGTAAAATTAGAGCGAATATGAAGTTTAGACTATGATATTTGTCAGTAAAACAGAAAGTAAACGTTAAAAATTTATTCTAACATCAAGATTACGAAGAATTTGTAACAAAAGTTACAAAACAAAAAAGTAGGGTTACAGATTAGTAACTCTACTTTTTTGTTTTAATAAAATGGGTTTCACAAGAGGTGTTATTCTCCGTGCATCCAAGCTTTTTTAGCTAGTAAATCTTCTTCAGATTCTACATTGTTTTCATCAGGAATACAACAATCAACTGGACAAACAGAAGCACATTGAGGTTCATCATGGAACCCTTTACATTCTGTACATTTGTCAGGTACTATATAGTAAAACTCATCTGATAAGGCTTCGTTTTCCTCATCTGCATCTACTTCTTTTCCACTTGGAGTAGTAATTGTTCCACTAAGTTCAGTTTCATCAGAATATAACCATTCTTGATCTGGTTCATAAATTGCATTGTTTGGACATTCAGCTAAACAAGCATCACAGTTAATACATTCGTCTGTTATAATTATAGCCATTATTTTCTGGTATTTAAATTTATAATGTGTAAAAATAGAATTCTTTTTGTCTACTGTAAATGACAAAAATCATGTTTATACTTAAAAAATGATAATAGTTTTGATTATTACTAAAATTAACTAAATAATTCAATAAATTTAGTCAATTTATTTATAAACCCATAAATTATGATTACAAATAAAATAGAATCCCAACCAGAAATTCTGGAAGCTGTTATTATTCGGTTTGTTGGAGATTCTGGTGATGGTATGCAGTTAACTGGAACACAGTTTTCTGATACTTCTGCAATGTTTGGAAATGATATTGCAACTTTTCCGAATTACCCTTCAGAAATTAGAGCTCCTCAAGGAAGCTTATATGGTGTTTCTGGTTTTCAGGTACATATTGGTAGTGTAGAAATTAGTACTCCAGGAGACAATGTAGATTTACTTGTTGCAATGAATCCTGCTGGTCTAAAAACAAATTTACATTCTGTAAAACCTGGTCATACGATTATTGTTGATACTGATGCATTTACTAAAAAGAATTTAGAAAAAGCACAATATGAAACGAATCCTTTAGAAGATGGAAGCCTTGGGAATTACCGAGTTATTGAGGTAGCTATGACGTCTATGACTAAAGAGTCTTTAAAAAATTTAGATGGTTTAGATAATAAGAGTATAACAAGAAGTAAAAACATGTTTGCTCTTGGTATGGTTTATTGGATGTACAACCGTTCTAAAGATTATACCATTGACTTTTTTAATAAAAAATTTAAATCAAAGCCTTTTGTAGTTGAAGCAAATACTAAAGTGTTAAATGCAGGATATTATTTTGCTGAGACTTTAGAATTAATTCCAAATTCGTATTCGATTTCTCCAGCAAAAATGTCCAAAGGAATCTATAGGATAATTATGGGTAATACTGCTACCGCTTGGGGATTTTTAGCTGCTGCTGAAAAATCAGGGCTAGAATTATTTTTAGGCTCTTATCCTATAACACCAGCTACAGACATTTTACATGAATTAGTTAAACACAAGCATTTTGGTGTAAAAGCATTTCAAGCTGAAGATGAGATTGCAGGTATTTCTTCTGCTATTGGTGCTGCTTTTGCTGGTGATTTAGCAATTACTACAACGTCTGGTCCTGGATTAGCACTTAAAGGAGAAGCCTTAGGATTAGCGATGATGGTTGAGTTACCATTAGTTGTTGTGAATGTTCAGCGTGGAGGTCCATCTACAGGTTTACCTACTAAAACAGAACAATCAGATTTATTACAAGCAATGTATGGTCGAAATGGGGAAAGCCCAGTAATTGTAATTGCAGCAAGTACACCTGCAAATTGTTTCAATTATGCTTATCATGCTGCTAAATTAGCTCTTGAGCATATGACTCCTGTTATATTATTAACAGATGGTTATATAGCTAATGGTTCTGCACCTTGGAAAATACAATCTGTAAGTGATATGCCTGAAATTAAAAATAATGTTGTTACAGAACATCATGAAAACTGGAATCCATACGACAGAGACCAAGAAACTTTAGCTCGAAATTGGGCAATTCCTGGAACCCCAAAATTAGAACATAGAATTGGTGGATTAGAAAAAGATAAAGTGACTGGAAATGTTTCTTATGTGCCAGAGAATCATGAATACATGGTAAAGGTAAGATCAGAAAAGATTAAAAGAGTTCAGAATTACATTCCTGAATTAAAAACTGAGTTTGCAGAAGAAGGTGACTTGTTAGTTGTTGGTTGGGGAGGAACTTATGGTTCGCTTCACACTGCAGTAAAACAAATAAATGAAGAAGGTTTTAAAAATATAGGTTTTGCTAATTTTGCTTATATAAACCCATTACCTAAAAACACAGAAGAAGTATTGCGCAAATTTAAAAAAATTGTGGTTTGCGAATTAAATAATGGACAGTTTGCTAAAGTTTTAAAAATAAACTTTAATAATATTGATATTGTACAGTTTAACAAGATACAAGGACTTCCATTTGGAAACAATGAACTAATAGAGAAATTTAAACAACTAGTAAAATAATTATGGAAACAACTGCTGTAAAAAAATATACTTTTAGAGATTTTCAGAGTGATCAAGAAGTAAGATGGTGTCCAGGTTGTGATGACTATGTTATTTTACGATCTATGCAAAAAGCACTTCCTGAAATGGGAGTGAAGAAAGAAGATGTTGTATTTATTTCTGGAATTGGATGTTCGTCAAGATTTCCATATTATATGGATACATATGGTATGCATGGGATTCATGGTAGAGCTCCTGGAATTGCTTCTGGAGTAAAGCTTGCAAATCCAGACTTAAGTGTTTGGATAATAACTGGCGATGGAGATGCAATGGCTATTGGTGGAAATCATTTTATTCATGTATTGCGTCGTAATATAGACTTGAACATTATTCTTTTTAACAATGAGATTTATGGTTTAACTAAAGGTCAATTTTCACCAACTTCACTTGTTGGTCAAAAGACAAAATCATCTCCTTACGGAAACACTCAACCTCCTTTTTCACCTGGAGAATTAGCTATTGGTGCACAAGCACGTTTCTTTGGGAGAATAGGTGGAAATACACCTAAGGAAATGGCTGATATGTTTATTGAAGCTGAAAAGTTTAATGGAACTTCACTTATAGAAGTGCTTCAAAACTGTGTAATTTTTAACGATGGCTGTTTTACTCAATATACAGACAAAGCTGTAAGAGAAGATAAACAGTTATTTGTTGAACATGGTAAACCAATGATTTTTGGGAAAGAGAAAAATAAAGGTATCGTATTAAATAGGCTCAAACTTGAAGTTGTAACTCTTGGTGAAAATGGAGTTTCTGTAGATGATATTTTAGTTCATGACGCACATGAGCAAGACCCAACTTTACATCAAATGTTAGTAAGACTTGACTATCCATTAGTAACTGGTATTATAAGAAGATTTAGTGATGTTACACTTGAAGAGAGAGAAAATGCATTAACTGCAGAAGTTAAGGCGAATTCAAAATTCACGAAAACTGATGATTTATTCTTTTCAGGAGAAACTTATGAAGTAAAATAAAATTAAAAGCAAAACCGACTTCAGTCGGTTTTGCTTTTCTTAATTTGTAATATATTCTGAAAGTTTACAAGGACCTTCAAGTAATGTTTTAACTATTTGAAGCGTGCCATCTTCTCTTGTGGCAATATGCCATTTAATTAGAGAAATTGCTCCATTTTCTATTTCAATTCCTGTAATACTTCTAGGATGAACACAACTTCCATCGTTAAAAAAAGCAATGTCACCAGGTTCAGGAAAACGAGGCCTATGTGTATGACCTACAATAGTAATGAGGTTATTATTTTCAGCAATCCATTTTTTTGTTCGGCGTTCTACTTTAATTAGTTCTTTATAGTTTTTTGCAGGACTAGTTGGATCTGCAATTCCCATTACATTAAGAGGTTTCCATAATACTCTAACCATAAATCTACTCCATCGCCAGAATATATAATTCCACCAATCTGCCTGATGACCATGAGTTAAAAACACCTCTTGTCCAGAATCGCAATGTTTTAAAACAATACCTTCATAATAAGTTATGTTTTTAAATAGTTCAGTATCTTGTCCTGTTTTAGCATCAAAATAAGTAAATAAATGTTTTTTGACATAGTTGGGATTACTATATACCATATCATGATTTCCAAAAATCATGTGTAGTCTATCATCCTTATGGAATAATTTCATAAGCATATAAACATTCTTGTGGGCATTTAAAATATTTTCAAATTTTATGTTTTCCCACAACTCATCTCCATCTCCTAATTCACAATATTGGAATCCTTCAGAATAATAATGTTTTAATGCGTGAAAGTAGATGTTTCTGTTATTAGCAAAATCATCAGCAAAACTATTATCACCTCTGTGGCAATCACTAAAAAGTATAAACTTGCTATCGTTGTCAAAATCTAAAATTTTAGCATTACGATACGCTTTAGAAAGTCTTTTTTTAGATGATAACATTATTCAATTTTCGACTAATTTAAATATAAATAATGTATCGAAATACTTACCTATTGTATTTTTTGAACAACAACAGGAAGAATACGTTCAACAAACATTGAATAAGCAAGTTCTGAAGGATGCAAATTATCTGATGCTACAAGATTAGGATTAATTAAACCTTGTCTTGTGATATCAGTGATATTTATAAATGAAATATTATTCTGACTACAATAATTTGAAGCAAAATTATTGTAAGAATTAATCTCTTGAGAAATAGATGGGTCTCCATTACCAAATGGTGTATAGGCGTAATCTGGAATAGAAATAACAATTACTTTGTTTAAATCACCCTTTGCTTTTTCAATTGCGATATTAACTAATTGAGGAAATTCTTCTTCATAGATCGAAAAAGGTTTGTTTTGATATTGGTTATTAACACCAATTAATAGTGTTACGATATCGAAATTATTTTGAGGATTCTCGTTATTTATAGCGTTAACTAGACTAGAAGTTGTCCAACCTGTTTGAGCAATTATTTGTAATTCAAATGTGCTTAATGGATAATTGTTTTCGAGTTGACTTTTTAATTGTTCTGGAAATCTGCATGTTTCACAAACACTTTGTCCTATGGTATAACTGTCGCCAAGAGATAGTATTTTAAAATCTTCAGCTAAATTTGATGGCTCTTCTTGAGTATTATTTCCTGTTGAGTTTTCATTTGTACTGTTATTGTTAGAACTGATAATGTTAGAACTGATATCATCAGAACTACATGATAGAAATAAAGCTATAGACATAATTATAGTACTAAAAAAACGAGAATACTTTTCCATAACGCAATTTTATTTAAAAATAAAAAAAGCCTCTGAAATACAAGAGGCTCAGTTATAAATATTATTTATATAACTATTTTATTTAAAAGCATTTAAACCTGTTATATCAAATCCAGTAATAAGAAGATGTATATCATGAGTACCTTCGTAGGTAATTACACTTTCTAAATTCATAGAATGTCTCATTATACTATATTCACCAGTAATTCCCATTCCACCAAGCATTTGTCTGGCTTCACGAGCAATATGTATTGCCATGTCTACATTATTACGCTTTGCCATAGAAATTTGAGCTGTTGTTGCTCTTCCATCATTTCTAAGTACACCAAGACGCCATGTTAATAATTGTGCTTTTGTAATTTCAGTTATCATTTCAGCTAGCTTTTTTTGCTGAAGTTGAAATTGACCAATTGGTTTTCCGAATTGTATTCTTTCTTTACTATACCGAAGTGCAGTATCGTAACAATCCATTGCAGCTCCAATTGCACCCCAAGCAATTCCATAACGAGCGGAATCTAAACATCCAAGCGGTGCCCCAAGTCCAGATTTGTTAGGAAGAAGGTTTTCTTTTGGAACTTTTACATTATCAAAAATAAGTTCACCAGTAGCACTAGCTCTTAACGACCATTTGTTATGAGTTTCTGGAGTAGTAAAGCCTTCCATTCCCCTTTCTACAATTAAACCATGAATACGTCCTTCTTCGTTTTTAGCCCAAACAATTGCAACTTGAGCAAAGGGTGCATTAGAAATCCACATTTTAGCCCCATTTAGTAAGTAATGATCTCCTTTATCTTTAAAGTTTGTAACCATTCCTCCTGGATTACTACCATGATCTGGCTCTGTTAAACCAAAACAACCCATCCATTCGCCACTAGCTAATTTTGGCAGGTATTTTTGGCGTTGTTCTTCATTTCCGTATTTCCAGATTGGATACATTACTAAAGACGATTGTACAGAAGCGGTACTTCTTACACCAGAATCTCCTCTTTCAATTTCTTGCATAATTAAACCATAAGAAATTTGATCAAGTCCTGCACCTCCATATTCCATAGGAATATATGGTCCAAATGCTCCTATTTCTGCAAGGCCATTAATTATTTGAGTTGGAAACTCTGCTCTTTGAGCATAATCTTCAATAATTGGTGAAACATCACGCTTTACCCATTCACGTGCTGCATCTCTTACTAATTTATGTTCTTCTGATAAAAGCTCATCTAAGTTGTAATAATCAGGAGCTTCAAATAAATCTAGTTTCATTCTTATTGATTTTCGGTGTAATTTATAATATTTGAATTATACAGCCTTATAATAGATATCAAAATTAACGAAATCAAGTGGATTTTGTGTAAATCCAACATCAAATAATTATAGAAAATCATTTGTTTAAAAATTTTGACAATAGGCTGTGAAAATGATGAACACCTTGTTCTCTCGTTGGCGAAAACCTTCCAGCTTTGTAAAATGAAGATTGAACCCCTTTCTGTACGTTTTCAACAATATCTTCATCTTCTTGCTCTACTTTGTCCAGAGAATTTCCTGCGCCTTTGTCTAACTTTGATTCATCAAAAACATAAGATATAAATGAAACTTTTGTTTGATTAATATTGATGGGTTGCACGATATTTATAGATAAGCCCCATGGATAGAAGTTAAACATCATATTAGGAAATACCCAATAATAATAAGCCGCTACATTTTTACCATAGTCTATATGGTCTTTAGGTAATTCAAAAACGTTGGTATCCTCCTCAGTATAACCAATTTGAAGATTGCAATACTCATAAACTTCAGTTTTATAACTTCCGTAGTCCAAAACAGCATTTAAGTCTTTATGAACGAAAGGTACATGAAAGCCCTCTAAATAATTATCACAATAAAGCGCCCAATGGGCTTGTACCAAAAAATCTCTATTTCTTGATTTATCTAATGAAAAATCGCTCAGTGGAAGAAATCCTATACGTTCATTCATTTTATCAATCACTTGTTGAAAGTCAAAACTAGGATTTAAGCCAGCAAACAAAAACGGTCCCCATTTTTTTAAGGGAAAGGAATGTAGATTATCGCAAGATCGAGGGAATTCTTTCGTATTTTCAAATTCGGGCATATATTCAAATTCTCCCTTTAAATTAAAGCGTCTGCCATGATAAGCACAAGTTAATTTTTTTGATTCTCCTGTATTTAAGGCCACAATATTTCCTCGATGCGTACAAACATTTGTTAAGCAATGTATAGTGTCATCTAAATCTTTTGTTAAAACTATGGGTTCTGTTAAAAATCCATCTAACAATATAAAAGGATGAACAGAAAGAGGTTTTTCGACAAGATTGATATCTCCTATCCATTGCCAAGATTTTAAAAATACCATTTCTTTAATTGAATCAAAAATGGAATCATTTTTATAAAATGTAGCAGGAAGAGTTTCTGCTTTCGATATATCTGGGTGTATATAAAAATTTTCTGACATCGATAATAATATAATTGTATATTTAACTGCCTTCTAATTTACATATTAATTTTTAGCTCTTATTAAATTTAAATAAATGACTGTGAAATCTCAAAAAATTGGGCTATTAACAGCTACATCATTAGTTGTTGGGAATATGATTGGAGTTGGAATTTTTGTGTTGCCAGCAGTACTATCGAACTATGGAAGCGTGAGCCTATTGGGTTGGGTATTTACAGCAACAGGAGCTTTAATTTTAGCTAAAATATTTAGTAATTTAAGTAAAATTGTTGTTAGTAAAAGTGGTGGACCATATGTATATTCAAGGGAAGGTTTTGGCGATTTTATTGGGTTTTTGGTAGCTTGGGGTTATTGGATTGCCTGTTGGATTGCTAATGGAACTATTGCTATTGCAATTATTGGAGCTGCGAGCTTTTTCTTTCCAGTATTATCAACGAACTCCTATCTATCAGTTAGCTTAGGGCTAATGCTTATTTGGTTTTTTACATGGATTAATACTTTAGGAATAAAGG
>Ga0102811_1001159_pt1 | contig 12588 bp, 13 predicted proteins | sample ColrivemetaGS705_FD_84507 | JGI IMG/M metagenome (GOLD analysis project Ga0102811, IMG submission 84507) | Estuarine microbial communities from the Columbia River estuary - Flood tide ETM metaG S.705 | ecosystem: Environmental > Aquatic > Marine > Intertidal zone > Estuary | place: USA: Columbia... | reverse complement strand
TTAAATTCTTTATTGCGTTATCAGATCCTTTAGAAGCAGATAACTGGAAAGTAAAAAAAGACATTAATGATTCAGATGGAGATGGATTTGTTGGATTTATTCACAACTGTGTTATTGATAACTATTTAAATCATCATGAAAACCCAGAAGATATTGAATTATACTTCTGTGGACCTCCATTAATTAACAACGCTGTTCAGAAAATGGGAGAGGACTTTGGTCTAGCAGATGAGAACATAAGATTTGATGATTTTGGAGGTTAAACTTCAATTTATATAAGCTTTTAAAACCCAACACTTAGTGTTGGGTTTTTTTGTTACTATGAATTTTACAATATAGTTTTTCGTCTAATTTTTCAGTATATTTGTTAATGTGAATCATCATCTAAAATGATTAAAAACAAATACATAAGCATATTAACTAAGTCGTACAGACAGTTATTTGAATGTCTCATGTTCTTTCTTTATACTTCATAATTACCTAAGCATTATTTAACACGTTGTTGAATTTTTTCAGAATCTTTTTTGAATAGATCTTTATAATTATGAATACGATAATAAAAAAAACAAAAACACCAGAGCGACCATCTTCTGCAGAAGGTAACTTTTACAAACCATTAGTAGATAAAATTGGTCCAGGTATGAATAAACGTATTCAACACTTAAGAAAATTAAGTTTTGAAAAACAACCTTCACTTTCAATTGAGCGTGCTTTAATTCAAACTAATTTCTATAAAGAAAATTTTGGCAAATTTTCTATTCCAGTATTAAGAGGATTGAATTTTCTTGAGATATGTAAACAAAAAACAATTTATATAGGTGAAGGCGAATTAATCGTTGGAGAACGTGGTCCATGTCCAAAAGCAGTACCTACATTTCCTGAGTTAACCTGTCATAGTGTTGAAGATTTCCATGTATTAAACACTCGTGAAATGCAGCGTTATACCCTTTCTCAAGATGATATTGATACCTATGAAAAAGAAGTCATTCCTTATTGGGAAGGAAAAACAATGCGAGAACGCATTTTTAAGCATGTTCCAGAAGAATGGAGTAGAGTCTATGAATCAGGTTTATTTACTGAGTTTATGGAACAGCGTGCTCCAGGACACACCTGTTTAGATGGAAAAATATACAAAAAAGGCATGTTGGATTTTATAAAAGAAATTCAATACCATATCGATAGATTAGACTTTTTAAACGATCCGGAAGCAACAGACAAAAAAGAGCAGTTAGAAGGTATGAAAATTTCCTGTGATGCAGTTATTGTTTTTGCTGAACGTCATGCTAAATTAGCTGAAGAATTAGCAAAATCAGAGTCTGATTCAAATCGTAAAGAAGAGCTATTAAAAATTGCAGAAGTGTGTCGTTGGGTACCTGCAAATGCGCCTCGTAATTTTTATGAAGCCATACAAATGTATTGGTTTGTGCATTTAGGAACCATAACAGAATTAAACGGTTGGGATGCCATGAATCCTGGTCATTTTGACCAACATTTAACGCCTTTCTATGAAAAAGAGATAGCTAACGGAACATTAACAAGAGAAGAAGCTAAAGAACTGTTAAGCTGCTTTTGGATTAAAGTAAATAATCATCCAGCACCTCCAAAAGTTGGAATTACAGCTAAAGAGAGTGGTACTTACAACGATTTCACAAATATAAATATAGGTGGTGTCAAGCAAGATGGATCCGATGGTGTAAGTGAAGTGTCCTATATCATGTTAGAAATTGTAGAAGAACTTCATGTGTTACAACCAGGAAACTCTGTTCATGTTAGCTCAAGAACTCCAGATAGATTCTTAAAAGAAGCTTGTAAAGTCATTCGTCAAGGCCATGGTTATCCTTCAATTTTCAATCCTGATATTTATATACCAGAAATGCTACGTCAAGGTAAATCTTTAGACGATGCTCGCGAAGGAGGATGTAGTGGTTGTATTGAAGTAGGAGCATTTGGTAAAGAAGCTTATATCTTAACGGGATATTTAAATGTTCCTAAGATTATTGAGATTACTTTAAATAATGGAATTAATCCACTTACAGGTAAGAAAGTAAGTATAGAAACAGGAGACCCAAGAGATTTTAAATCTTACGAAGAATTGTATGAGGCGTTTAAGAGACAACTTAATTACATTATTAATCAGAAGATTTTAGTAAGTAATTATATAGATAGAATGTTTGCAAAATATAGTCCTGCAACGTTTTTATCTGTTGTTATTGAAGATTGTATTTCTAAAGGAAAAGATTATTATAATGGTGGTCCTCGTTATAACACGAATTATATACAATGCACTGGATTAGGTACTGTAACAGATAGTTTGTCTACTTTAAAGAAACATGTTTTTGAAGATAAAACCTTTTCTATGGCTGAGATTTTGAATGCAGTTACTAAGAATTTTAAAGGAGAAGAAATTTTGCGTCAAACCATAATTAATAACACTCCATTTTATGGAAATGATGACAATTATGCCGATGCTATTGCATTACAAGTTTATAATGATTTATTTGATGCTATTGATGGGAAACCTAATACAAAAGGAGAGTCATTTCATTTAAATATGTTATCAACCACCTGCCATGTCTATTTTGGTAAGGTAATGGGAGCAACTCCAAATGGACGATTAGCACATAAATCAATTTCTGATGGCACGTCACCTTCTCATGGAGCAGATACTAACGGTCCTTCAGCAGTTATTAAATCACTAACAAAATTAGATCAGACAAAATCTGGTGGTACTTTGTTAAATCAACGCTTTTTACCGAGTTTATTAAAACGTGATGAAGATATCATAAAATTAGGAAAATTGATAAGAACTTACTTTGCATTAGGTGGACATCATATTCAATTTAATATTGTTGATACAGCAACCTTATACGCTGCTCAAAAAACCCCAGAAGACTATAAAGATTTACTAGTTAGAATGGCAGGCTACAGCGATTATTTTAATGATATGAATGCAGATCTTCAACAGGAAGTGATTGATCGGACAGAAAACGAATCGTTCTAATGCGCACTGGATTAATTTTTGATATTAAGAAGTATGCCATTAATGATGGCCCAGGAATTAGGATGACAGTCTTTTTTAAAGGCTGTAATTTATCCTGTCAATGGTGTCATAATCCAGAGAGTTTGTCTCCAAAAGTTCAAAAAATGTATACAGCTTCAAAATGTATTGGAGCAATAAAATGTTTGGATAATTGTCCTTATAATGCCTTAAATTTAACTAAAGAAGGAATTGTAACCGATTTTGATGCTTGTAATTTATGTGGCAAATGTGCTGAGGTTTGCCCTACAAAAGCCTTTGAAATGTTAGGTTCTAGTATACCAATTTCTGAATTGATGAAGAAAATTGACAATGAAGCTGTTTTTTTTGACCAATCAGGAGGAGGTGTTACGTTTTCAGGAGGAGAACCATTAATGCATTCCGATTATTTAATAAAAGCTTTAAAAGAATGTGGAAAACGCATGTATCATCGTGTGGTGGATACAACTTGTTTTACAAGTTTGGAAAATTTGTTAGAAGTTGCTGATAACTGCGAAATGTTTCTTGTGGATTTAAAAGTGATGGACTCACAAAAGCACAAGGAATTTACAGGAGTTAATAATGAAAAGATTTTATCTAATATTATTGAATTGTCTAAAACAAATTGTGAAATTATTTTTAGAATGCCACTTATTAAAGGTGTAAATTCTGATTTAATAAATTTTGAAAGAACAGCTGAATTTATCAATTCACTTGAAGGAAACAGAACAAAAATAAATTTACTTCCTTATCATAAAGTCGCAGAAAATAAGTTGGTAAAAATGGGAAGAGCTAATGATTTTTTTGAATTTGAAACACCAAATGATCATGAAATTTCAGAAATTATTTCAACATTTAAAAGATATGGTATTCATGCTTCAATTGGTGGATAAAACATATTTGGATACTCTGTTTTTATAAAGTAGTTTTTTTCGAATTTTTCTAAATATACTCATAATCTTTTTCTTCCTTATCATCTTTTTTATAACTCATATATAGTCCAACACCCAAACTAGCAAAAAGAATACTAGCAATTAACATTTAGATGTTAAATCCGTATATCAAGTAAGTGTATTTAGCTAATTTGTGATTTAATAGTATTCATTGGATGTTCTACATTTAGGTTCTAATTTTGTGATGAGAATATTAATTTCATCCAATATATAATTATAAAGCTCTATTTGTCTCGAATTTGCAGATATTATCATTAAAACACTATTTAGCAATTTGTCTTTGTTTTCTTTCGAAAGTTCTTCTTTAAAATCAATGTTAATTGCATCGTAAACATCTTTTTCCATACCTTTTTTAAATCGATTACTTTTCATGGTTGCATGAACCCAACCAATTGAAAATTTATCCTTATGAGAATAAAATTCATCTAAAGCAATTTCAGCATTAATAATGATAATACTTGAATATTTTTCAATTTCATTGAAATAAGTGTTTAAGGATTTTATTATGTTTTTATCTTTAATGATTTTAAGGTTAGCACCAGATTTTAAATCTTCAAAAGCAGAATTGTTAGGAGTGAAAACTGAGTAAATAGCACGATATGACAAGTTAAGTTGTTTGCCAAAATCAACTTTAGTGGTTTTATTGCCTAAGAGCAATCTGGTAGCTTCATTTGATGCTTTTAACCTATTTTGAGATGCTAAAATTAATTCATTTACTTGTTCAAAATCTTGTTGTGCATCTTCTAATAAGCGACAATAGTATTCCTGTTCTAGTTTGTTTTCTTTTTGTTGCTCGTTCCAATTATTAATCTGTAAAGCAATAAGAATACCTATTACTACTAGTATAATTTCGCCAATGGCGTATTTAAAATATTTGCCATTTTTACCTTCACCTAGTAGTTGTTTACGGATATTTCTAAAGAATTTAATCATGCTTAGTTAATTCTAGTTATTGATATTATTACAATTGGATTTAGTAAACGTTGATCTTTGTTTTCTCCAGATTGGATTTTACTAACAATCTCCATTCCTTTAATAACTTTTCCGAAAGCGGCAAATCCATAACCATCAGGATTTCTTTTACCTTCAAAATCTAATTCTGGTTGTGCATTAATACATATAAAGAAACTACTAGTTGCTGTATTTACACCACCACGAGCCATAGAAATCGCACCATTAATATGTTTTATTCCAGTTTTGTCTGTAGTTTCAATTTCAATAGGAGGGAATTCTTTTCCATCCTCAACATTTCCTCCTTGTATGACTTCAATTTTAATTTCTCTATTTACTTCGTTTTCAGGAGTAGTTACTCTAAAGAATGATGAATTTGTATAAAGACCTTCGTCAACATATTTTAAAAAATTAGCAACAGTAATAGGTGCTTTTTCAGGATACAATTCTATTAAAATAATTCCTTCGCTAGTTTCAATAGCACAAGTATTAGTTTTGGTACAACTGATAAAAGTAAAAACTATTACAAGTTGAAAAATTACTTTTAATTTCATGTATGCTAATTTAGTTGTTTCCAATAATTCTATGTAAATGTATCATTTAAGAGGTAGAAAGGTATTCTTTGCTGTTTTTAAAGTTAATCAAAATTTTAATGAATAATATAAAATAGTATTTTTGAACCATGGGTAAAGCACTTACAAAACAAGAATTACATAATCTTGCAATGAATCATGTTGGTAAAGACTTAGAAAAACGTGGTTTTGAATTTATAGCTATTAATAGTAAACTTAAAAGGCATCCTCAATTTGTGTGTATTGATAAAAACAGTCAATATTTTTTTGTGATTGTAAAAGCAGTATTACTTCCTGATAATCCAAATAATTACGATGTAATTTGGATGGAAACCTTTAAAAAGCATGCTAGAGAAAAAGAGGCTAAAGTATTGTATGCTGGAGTAGGTTTAGGAAATCCAAAAGGTGATGAATTGCCAATTTATTTAAATGAAGAATATTTAATAGAGTATAATGGTATTCAGGTAATTGAAACAAATTTAAACTAATGAAAAGATTTGTATTAGTATTATGTCTAGTTATTCTATCGTGCCAAGAGGATGCTGTAAACACAAAAATAGCTGGACAAGTTTTTGGAACATCTTATTCTGCGATATATGATTCTGAAATTAATTACGAAAAGCAATTTGATAGCTTATTTTATGTAATTAATAAGTCGATGTCAACCTATATTCAAAATTCTGATATATCAAAAATTAACAGAAATGAAGACGTTACTATAGACGAACATTTTAAAAACGTGTTTTTAGCTTCTAAAGAGATTTACAGATTTACAGAAGGTGCTTTTGATCCAACTATTGGAGCAGTAGTTAATGCTTGGGATTTTGGTCCTAATGGCAAAATTGAAAATTTAGATAGCTTGACTATTAATAGACTCATGAAACATGTTGGCTTAAATAGAGTTGGACTTGTAAATGATAGAATTGTAAAACATCAGGATGCAAAATTAGATTTTAATGCCATTGCTAAAGGATATGGAGTAGACGTAATAGCTGAATTTTTAGAATCTAAAAATGTCACAGATTATTTAGTTGAAATTGGTGGAGAAATAAGCTGTAAAGGTATTAATCAAGAAAAACAATCTGAATGGAAAGTAGGAATTGAAACACCACATTTTGATGGGCAACAATCTCTTTTAAAAACAATTAGAATACAAGACGAAGCAATGGCAACATCAGGTACATACAGGAAGTTTAAAATTGATGAGAATGGTAATCGATATGCACATATAATTGACACTAAAACAGGGTATCCAAGTAAAACTAATTTGCTAAGTATTTCTGTTATTGCTAACGATTGTATGACTGCTGATGCTTATGCAACAGCATTTAAAGCAATGGGAATTGAAAAAGTAATACAATTTTTAGATTATCACCCTGAGTTAAAAGTCTTTTTAATTTTTGAAAATGACCAAAATGAATTAGAGACCTTGTCTTTAAACAACTTTCCTAAGAATTAAGGTTTGTAGACCACTGGAATAATTTCACCTTTTGCTAGGCAATATTGTTCAATTTCAGAATCTGATAATGTGGATGTGTAATCAACTTCATCAACCTTAAACCCTATGTCTCTAAGCTTGTCAAAATAATCTCGACCATAAATTCTAACATGGTCATATTGTCCAAATATTTTTGCGCGTTCTTTTTTATCTGTAATGGTATTATCTTCAAAAGTTGTAGCTCTAGATAAATCTTGAGGAATTTGGAATACTCCAATTCCTTTTGGTTTTAAAACACGATATAATTCTTGCATCGCTTTAGTGTCATCAGGAATATGTTCAAGTACATGATTGCAAAGTATAAAATCAAAAGAATTATCATTAAATGGTAGATTGCAAATATCAGCTTTAACATCTGCAAGAGGTGACTCTAAATCTGTTGTAATATAGTCTAGATTCTCCATTTTTTTAAAGCGTTTATAAAAGGCTTGTTCAGGAGCAAAATGTAAAACTTTTAATGCTGAACTTGTTTCAGTATCTTTTAAAAAGAAGTTTGTTTCATTCATTAGATATAACCAAAGTAGTCTATGGCGTTCTAAACTTAATGTTGAAGGTGATAAAACATTATTTCGTTGCTTACCATAACCATAAGGTAAAAAGCTTCTAAAACTTTTTCCATCGATTGGATCGGTAAAGTTTTCCCCTTTTAAAAATAAAGCTAAAACAGGTCTAACAACATAACTTAACCTTATTAATAAAGGCCTTGGTAATTTATTGAGAAATAATTTAAAGAGATTTTTCAATTTTAAGTTTTACTTATACTCTTCACGACAAGGACAAAATACATCAGTTAACTTACAATCTGTTATAGCTTTTCCACTATGTACTACATTTGAAGGAATTTTAACCAACATTCCTGGTTTGTAAATTTTAGTTTCCTCTCCAACTGTCATTTCAAATTCACCTTCAATAATTTGAGTTGTTTGCTCATGAATATGTGAATGTAAAGGAATTTTGGAGCCAGATTTAACTTCCCAAAAGCCAATTGTAAAAGAGTCCATATGAACAAAACGGCCTTTATAACCTTCAACAATTTCCTTTTGTTTAATATCCTTAATTTTCATTATTATAATACAATTTATTTTTGCCTAAATTCATCTTCTTCATTACTTTCAATTCCTAAAGCATTATAGATATATGCAAAAGTAGAAAGTAGTTCAGGTTTTCCATTAATTAACGCTACATCATGTTCGAAATGTGCACTAGGCTTTAGGTCTAGAGTAGTAATTGTCCAACCATCTTTATGTTGTTTAATTCGATGTGTGCCTTGATTTATCATTGGTTCTATTGCTACAACCATACCTTCTATAAATTTCTTTCCTCTTCCTCTTCGACCATAATTTGGCATTTCTGGATCTTCATGCATTTCTTCTCCTAAACCATGTCCTACTAGTTCTCTTACTACACCATAACCATGAGCTTCACAATATTTTTGAATAGCAAAACCAACATCTCCAACTCTGTTATTTGCTTTAAATTCTCTTATCCCAACATAAAGTGATTCTTTAGTGATTTGCAATAACTTTTTAGTTTCTGGATCTATATCGCCAACAGCAAAAGTATAGGCATGATCTCCGTAAAATCCATTTTTTAAAGCACCACAATCAATAGAAATGATATCACCTTCAACTAAAGGCTTATCATTTGGTATACCATGAACAACTTGTTCATTAGGACTCATACACAATGTGTTTGGAAAATCATAAAGTCCAAGAAAGCCAGGAATAGCGCCTTGATCTCTTATATATTCTTCAGCCAATTTGTCTAATTGTAGAGTAGTAACTCCTGGTTTTACTTCTTTAGCAAGTATGCCTAATGTTCTTGAAACTATTAAAGCGCTTTCACGCATTAATTCAATTTGTTCAAGTGTTTTTGCTATAATCATAATCTTAAAATATCGCTGCAAATATACTTAAAATAATAATGTATTAATTTTTGAATTAAATGACTTTTGACATCTTTTAGAAGTAATATATTGAATAATTTTGCAATCTAATTAATATGTTATGTACAAAGCTATAAGTGCTCAGGAAGCAGTTAAGTTTATAAAATCAAATGATCGTGTTTATCTTCAAGCAGCAGCAGCAGCTCCAACAGTTTTAATTAAAGCCATGTCTGCAAGACATGAAGAATTACGAAATGTTGAAGTTTGTCATTTGCATATTGAAGGCGAAGCACCTTATGCAAACCCAGATTTAAAAGATAGTTTTCATGTAAATTCTTTTTTCCTTGGTGAAAATGTAAGACACACTTTAGCTGCAGGAAATGGATCGTATACACCTGTTTTTCTTAGTGAATTGCCAATTCTTTTTAAACGGAATATAATTGACCTAGATGTTGCATTAATTCATGTTTCAGTTCCAGATAAACATGGTTATTGTACTTTAGGGACATCTGTTGAAGCTACTTTAGCGGCAATTGATAATGCGAAATTGGTTATTGCTCAAGTTAATCAACAAATGCCACGCACACATGGTGATGGTATTATTCATATTTCTGAAATAGATGTTTTTGTTGAAGTAGATGAAGAAATTCCAATTGTAAAATTTAGAGAACCTACAGAGGTTGAAAATAAAATAAGCGATTATATAGCAGAACTTATAGATGATAGAAGTACTTTGCAAATGGGTGTTGGTGCAATTCCTAATGCGGTATTGTCTAGATTACATAATCACAAAGATTTAGGTTTACATACCGAAATGTTTTCTGATGGTGTTATTGATCTAATTCTTAAGGATGTTATTAATGGAAATTATAAAGGTGTCAATCCAGGACGAGCATTAGCAACATTTTTTATGGGTACAAAGCGTCTATATGATTATGTTGATGATAACCCATTTATAGAATTGCGTTCTTGTGATTATGTTAATGATGTTTCGGTTATTAAGCAAAACGATAAAATGGTAGCTATAAATTCTGCAATTGAAGTAGATGTCACTGGCCAAGTCTGTGCCGATTCAATTGGTTCTAAAATGTATTCAGGTGTAGGTGGACAAATAGATTTTATTAGAGGAGCATCTTTAAGTGAAGGTGGTAAAGCAATTATTGCATTGCCTTCTATAACTAATAAAGGTATTAGTAGAATTGTACCTTCCTTAAAACCAGGAGCTGGAGTTGTTACAACTCGATCTCATGTACATTATGTAATTACGGAATATGGAGTTGCTAATTTATATGGAAAAACAATTAAGCAACGTGTAAAAGCTTTAGTGAATATTGCTCATCCAGATTATAGAGAAAGTATAGATAGACAGTATTTTGAATTGATTTAATACTAGGTTATTTAAACCAACTAAAAAATCCTTTTTTGCGCTTTGGCAATGGTTTTGTAGTATCTTTAGCTAGGAGTTGGTATACTTCTCCCCATCCTAAAATCCCACCAATATTTCTATCGTCAATAAAGATATCAGCAAGAATTTTGCGACTTTTAGAATCATCGGTTAATTCGTCTGGATAACTTTTGTTAATAGCAAAGAATTCTATTCCATTATTCTTACAAAATTCAACTGCTTCAGCAAGACTTTTACCATGACGATAGGTCCATAGTATTAAAAAATGACCATCTTCTTGTAAAGCTTTTAGTGTTTCGAATGCAAACATTCTCGCTTTACCAATATTTGGATAGGCATCCTCAACTATGGTTCCATCAAAATCTACTGCTATTGTTAATTTCTTAGAAAAATTCATTTATAAATCTTTACTTTTTGTAAAAATAACAAAATTCTATTCTTATTCTAATTTAGTTTATTCTTCAGAATCGAAATAAGCGTGTTTGTAGTCTTTATTTGTTAAAATATTAATCATATCTTCTTCTAAAGATTCAATTGGAAACTCAACAATTCTATTGATTTCCTTTCCATCTTTATAAAAAATAAACGTTGGTACATTTGTTATATTAAGACCATTTTCTAATCCTTGAGGAGTTGTTTTTTCTCTGTTTACAGTTATTAATTCAAGATTATTAAAATCAAAATCTACTTGTTTTAGAATTTTAATAAAGTTTGGCGTTTCTCTTTGGCTATCTTCACACCAAGTCCCCATAAAAGTTTTAATTTTTATAGAATTAATATTTACTTTAATTAAGGTAGATAAAGAATCATTTACAATATAAGAATCGAAGTTTTCATTATACCATTCACTAAATGGTTCCTGTTGAAATCCATCTAAATTCGCAGGTCCTACTAATATAATTGTATCCTCGTAAGGTTCTGTTACATTAATTTGTTCTTGATTTTTACATGCAGAAAGTAATAAAATCAAGAATAAGAATTTAAAAACAGGTTTACTCATGACACTAAATTAGTGAATTTTGTGTCATTGCTGCAGGTTGTTTTACACCAATAAGTTTTAAAATTGTTGGAGCAAGGTCTCCAAGAATACCATCTTTAATACTTTTTAAATCTTTATCTATTAAAATTATAGGAACTGGATTAGTAGTATGAGCAGTATGAGGTGATCCATCTGGATTTATCATAGTCTCACAGTTTCCATGATCAGCAATTAATAGCGTTGTGTAATCATTTTCTAAAGCAGTTGTAACTACTTCTTTTACGCATTCGTCAACAGCTTCACAAGCTTTTATAGCTGCTTCCATAACACCAGTATGACCAACCATATCACCATTTGCAAAATTCAAGCATACAAAATCTACTTCTCCTTTTTCTAATTCAGGAATAAGAGCATCTTTTAATTCGTAGGCACTCATTTCTGGTTTTAAATCGTAAGTAGCAACTTTTGGTGAATTTCTTAAAATTCTAGTTTCACCTTTAAAAGGTTCTTCACGACCTCCTGAAAAGAAGAATGTTACGTGAGGATATTTTTCAGTTTCTGCAATTCTAATTTGCTTTTTACCTGCAGCTTCTAGTACTTCTCCTAAAGTTTCTGTAAGATTATCTTTATTGTAAACGACATTTATACCTTTAAAAGTTTCGTCATACATTGTTAAAGTAACATAGTATAAATCTAACTTGTGCATATTCTGTTCATGAAAATCTTTTTGAGAAAGCGCTTCAGTTAATTGGCGACCTCTATCTGTTCTAAAGTTAAAAAACACGATTACATCACCATCTTTAATTGTTGTTAATGGTTGATTAGTATTATCTGTTTTTATTAAAGGTTTTATAAATTCATCAGTTACATTTTCTTTATAACTGTTGTTTATAGATTGTAAAATATCTTTTGATTTTTCTCCTTTACCATAAACCAAAGCGTCATAAGCAAGTTTAACACGTTCCCAACGCTTATCTCTATCCATAGCATAATATCTTCCAGTAACAGTAGCAAGTTGTGTGTTTGTTCCTTTAATATGATCTTCGACATCTGATATAAAACCATATCCAGATTTTGGATCTACATCACGTCCATCTGTAAATGCATGGACATAAGAATTTTGGACACCATTATCGTTTGCAGCATCAACTAAACCTAACAAATGATTTATATGAGAATGGACACCACCATCACTAACAAGACCTAAAAAATGAACAGGTTTGTTGTTTTCTTTTGCATAGTTAAATGCATCAACTAAAACGTGTTCTTTTCCTAAGGTTTTATCTTTAACAGCAAGATTTATTTTAACTAAATCTTGATAAACAATTC
>Ga0102811_1001153_pt1 | contig 12605 bp, 9 predicted proteins | sample ColrivemetaGS705_FD_84507 | JGI IMG/M metagenome (GOLD analysis project Ga0102811, IMG submission 84507) | Estuarine microbial communities from the Columbia River estuary - Flood tide ETM metaG S.705 | ecosystem: Environmental > Aquatic > Marine > Intertidal zone > Estuary | place: USA: Columbia... | reverse complement strand
GTTCGTCGAACGAATACTGTATTCACTGTACACACGTAGTGCTCGATGGCATTTACGTGGCAGCATACAAATACTGTATTCACTATGCACGTAAGTAGTGCTAATTCGCCATTTACATACGTATGCACGTCTGTTAACGTATGCTCGCGTCATAGCAGTTTCCATACCGCATGTTTAATGTACGCACGTTTGTCCAACGAATACTGTATTCGCAATACGCACGTAGTGCTCGATGGCATTTACGTGGCGGCATACGAATACTGTATTCGCTATGCAAGTAAGTAGTGCTAATTCGCCATTTACATACGTGTGCACGTCTGTTAACGTACGCTCGCGTCAAAGCAGTTTCCATACCGCATGTTTAATGTACGCACGTTCGTCGAACGAATACTGTATTCGCTATACGCACGTACTAGTGCTCGATGGCACTTACGTGGCGGCATACGAATACTGTATTCGATATGCAAGTAAGTAGTGCTAATTCGCCATTTACGTACGTACGCACGTCTGTTAACGTACGCTCGCGTCAAATAATTTTCCATACCGCATGTTTAACGTACGCACGTTCGTCGAACGTATATATATTTGTCTTACGAAATACTGCTTTTTGCTGTTGCTCTGATTATTACCGTATTGTTACGAGGCCACATACCATTAGCGTTACAATAAACAATGCTAGAGTAAATAACACTTACCAAAAGCGAATGAATTCCCTAGTTAGACTCCCCGATGATACCTTGCCTAAGAAAAGGTCGAGAGAACAAATCCAAAGTATGGAGACTCCAGATAAGACAAACGAAAAACTCGGATACATTGTTGATAAGCAAATAAAGGGTCGTGTTAACAAATTACCAGAAACCTCAAAACGAAGACAGGAGAACGAACTAGTGAGCACCCCTGAAAACCGGATAAAGGAAACTGCTGAAAAAAATAGGGAAACACTAGAGAAAGAGCTTGAAAGAATTAAATTAAATCGGGCAAAAGAATCTGTTGAAAAAACAAAGACAAGAGAAGAAAAATCAAAAATTCGAAAAGAAAAAGAAGCATTAAGGAGTAAAGATAATCGGGCAAAAGAATGCTTTGAAGGAGCAAAAATTCGAAAAGAAAAAAATAAAATAAAGTCTAAAGATAATCGGGCAAACCAATCTGTTGAAGAAGCAAAAATCCGGAAAGAAAAAAACGTGTCATGGAAAAAAATTAATCACAAGAAAAATTCTCAAGAGGGACGTGGTCAGCGATTGCGGAGGCAGTTAGATAAGTCTTACGAAAACCGTTTCGAAAAGGTGGATGATTTAGAATGTGTGCCCAATATCTCCCAATATGTGGAAACAAACGAATCAATTAAATTAGCCTATGCGCATTTGATGAAGACGCAACTGGGAGAGGACGAAAAGCCAATCGAAAATAGTTGTGATCCTTGTTTTCAATTTCCTTTGCTAGGAATGTGTCATCAAGCAAACGTGTGTGTCTGTTGTGACAGGTTTATCACTGGAACCAGCGAAGTAAAGTGGATTAATAAAGCTGTGTTGTTGTGTAATAAAGATCGGCTGCAGGACTCAGAGTTATCTATTTCCTTGCAAAATTGTTACAATGTATTAGATGTGGAACTTCAACACTGCTTATTGTCGCCAAGGGCAAGAGTCAATGTCAAAGACGATTATATGTGTTGTAGTCAGTGCTACCATTCATTGAGACCACACATGAGAGATAAGCCCCCACCTAAATTTTCAATATCAAATAAATGGGCTATCGGAAATATGCCCTCTGAACTGCTCGAACTACTTACTGAAGTTACCGGTCCTCTAATATCTCCTGTCCGACCGTTTGCATACGTGATGTCTTTCACGGGAGGGGCTCATAAATCGATAACTGGGTCTTATACCTTTTTTGGTAACAATGTAGAGGAAAATGTAGGCGCACTTGGACATCACATTGGTTTAACCGGATCGCCGTCTGTCTATATTGTAATGTCCGGTCGATTTACTCCTTCGCAGAGAACCATTGTTCGAAAGAGGTGCTTAATTGAGGTTGATAATTTCGTTAAAATTTACAATTGGCTCCGCGAAAATAATCCTTATTATGAAGAAATGCCTGAAATGTCAAGTTGTCCCACGCCAATGATGTTCGAAGACGAACCAGACGCAAATAATACGGACGAGAGTGAAGATCTCGTTGTAGAAAGTCACGTAGATTACCATTATTGGTTTCCGAGCAACGGGGAGCCCACGAAGTCCACAGCCACTTATCATAGCCAAGAAGATTTTATGAAAGCATATATGGAAGGAAAAGAACCTACATTGGTGTTCAGTTCCAATAATAACAAGAACGATTGGGAATTATGTTTAACACAGATTTTTCCTCTTTATTTTCCATATGGAGTTGGTAAAATAAAAGAAAAGAGAAAGAACCCGGTATCGGAACTAGAATGTATGAGGCATTATCTTCGATTGTCTCTTCCGCAGTTTCAAAAAGCCGATTTCATTCTCGTGTTGGGTCACATGTTATTCCGAAAACAGGTGTTTCGTTCTGCCTTTGTTAGGTGCATGTCCAAAACCGGTGAAGACGGTATTACCTTGGGTGAGAAATTCTCCCGAGTAACTGATCAAGAAATGTTACTTTTTGCAGAGGTCCCAAATTTGCAAGAGGGAAATGCGGAGAGAGACACAGCAAGTTCTATGCTTCACACTATAAAGGCTTCTTGTAAAAGTGTTCCTTATTCAGACGAAGCAGCTACAGTAGCTCGCACGAAGCTTTTCGCCTTGTGGAATCATTTTGGTCCACCCTCTATCTTTTTTACTATATCCCCAGCAGACGAATGTAGTTTTCGAGTTCAGTTGTTTTGTAACACTAATAAACAAGGCCTTCCGAGTTTTGGTGTACCAGAAAGCGAATGCGTTTCAAGCATGTTATTTCGCAAACAGATAAGAACGGAAAATCCTGGTGCTTGTGCTCGAGAATTTAATTCATTAAGAGACATTATTATGGAGGTTTTGATCGGATGGGACTCAAAAACAGGCAAACAAGTTCGCAATGGAATTTTTGGAATTGTTGAGGCATGGTGTGATACGACTGAAGAGCAAGGTCGTTTTACATTACATTCACATATTTTGCTTTTTATAAAGTATTTTGACCAATTGATGACCTTGCTATGGTCTGAAAACGAAGAGACAAAGACAAAGGCAAAAAAGGAACTATTGGAATATTTTCAAAAGATCATGTGTTCAACTTATGATATTGCTGAAGAAGAGTTAATTCATGAAATGCCAATTACAACCACAACGAGACAACAAATTTCCAAGACCACCATTTCACTTGAAGAAGTTTCCTCTGATGTTGACAAAAATGTTGGAGACTTCGCAACATCTTCCATTTGCGCAAACCATTGTGAAAATATTTCGCAAAGCGATCTATCGATTTCTCACAAATGTCGAGTCAACCCGGTAATAATGGAAAAACAACTATTAAGAAATTTACGACAAAAAGAATCTGTAAAATTTACTAATGGATATGTAGCAATATGTCCGAAATGTCACAAGCGATTTACAACAAAGGACATAGTTTGGAGTGCAGTTGAAAATTGGTATACAACAGCTAAAACCGAATACCCAGAATATTTTGGAGATTTGACGTTGACATTTCCGCTTTCTGACGACAGAATCAGTCTATTAGCGCTGAGGTTTCCATATGATATGGTAAACCTTTTTTCTGGAGATAGCTCTTTAAAAAAGTTCATTCGTGCCATTTGTCACCTTCATTTCAACGAACACGACTGGAAACATAGGCCTGGTTGTTTTAAGAAGGGGTGCGAGTGCCGATTTGATTTCCCTAGATGGGTACAAGGAATGTTTGACTTGATTTTTGCAGAAGAGGATTCTACAGCGACATGGTATACAATATATGGAAGCCGGCCAGATTTGAAAGCAAGTGGGTTCAGTCTTGTGTCAACAAGAGGAGTTTCGGACGTTTTTATGAATGCCCACAATAAAGCCGTGTGCACTGTGTTGGGGTATAACAATAATGTATCGAGCGGTGGCAGGGATATGATTTACTATGTGACACTATATAACACAAAATCAAATCAACAAGAAGAGAGGTTTCCTTTTTTCAAACAGTGCGTTGCTATAGCAAAAAGGATGAAACGAATTCATTTTGAAGAAAATCAAGTTGCAAGAGAATTTGATAATGCTGATGACGAAAACGTTGCAGAGGTAGAGCCCAGTTATGGCAAAGGGTTAGGACATGTATTATCAGGGATTTGCGCTCATTTGTCGTCTTCTATCATAAGTGCTACGATGGCGTGGCATTTGGTAATCAATGAAGAGAGATTCCGTTTTTCGCACGAATTTTCCGGAATTTTTCTGTCCCAAATGGAAGATTGGTTGCAAAATCAACCTATTAGTTTTCGGTATCGGAGATGTTCAACAACGAAGGAAGGATGGTTGGATTCTTCGCTCATGAATTATCTATTTCGTCCGGAAAATGATGGTTTTGATAACATGTGCGCCTACGAATTTTTCTCGGAATATGAGCTTCGTCTTAAATCTTCTCTAGCGAACAAAAGAAATTATACAGATAATGAATGCGGCGATGACGAAGCAGACAATGACCAACAACCAGAAGACGTTTCGTACAGTGTTAACTGGGATTTTCTTGCCGAACATCCGGGGAAATCCTTCGCTTGTTTGAAGAAAATGAAGAAAGTAAAGATTCCGATGTTGTATTATAAAGGAGAGTTGCCTGATTTAGAGGATTGCAAGATTTGGGACAAAAGTGAAGAATTGCCCCCATCAGTAACAGATGCCAGAAACAAATATGCAACAACAATGCTTTTATTGTTTTATTCTTTCCGAGATACATGTCTTTTTTTGGATTTAGAGGAAAGCAGGTGGGATTTTTTTTGTCGAGCTGTTGATACCAGGGATCCGTTATTATATATTGATTCTGCTCGAATAATGCAAAATATTCAAAATTTGCATAACAGCAAAAAAATCGTGAAACCAAAGGATACCCTTTTGATAGAAACTGAGCTTTTAAGAATGCAAAAGGAGCTACACTTGAATAGAGGTGAGATTAATGAAAACAACGATGACGAAAGTTCTGATCAAGATCAATCGGACACAAATTTGATAATTGAAGAGTATGCTTACTTCAGGAACGAGTTGGAGAGTAATGAAAACAATAAGATATGCACTAATACCACTTCAAAATTCGATTCAAAACATTTGTCGTCCAAAGATAATATCGCAAATGGAAATATTCTGAAGCATAATAATTTTAATATTGACACAACGGTTGAAGGAGATGTTGCAAATGGTCCCTCGAAAACTAATACATTTACAAAAGAAAATTTCATTCAGGTTATCCTGGATTTTGACAAGCCGATTACTCCTGCCGACGAAGGGAAAAAATGGACCTTTGACCGCATAGACCCATCTAGCGAAAAGGATCCAAAATGCGTCATCGACAGACTTGACGCCTGTGCCGTCACATATAAGTTGGATGACTATCAAAAAGCGTCATTTGATATTATATGTTCGTCTTTCATGATGTCTTATTTGGAAAAAAGCAAGTCGAGTCATTTGCCAAACTACCAAGAAGCTATTTCTAGGCTAGAAGCCAGAGGTGCACAAAAACAACTGATTATGTTTTTATCAGGTGCAGGGGGGTGTGGCAAAAGCCATGTTATAGGTGTTGCAAGGGCGATGTGTCAACATTTTTGCCGCAGTATAAATCAGGGATTTGATTCTTCGTCCTTTCTTCTAACCGCATCTACTAATTCAGCGGCCGCTCTTATTGGTGGTTTTACTATTCATTCAGTTGCACAACTGCGTACAAAGTTCGATAATGTTACAATTAACGGTAAAGATATAAAGATTACTTGGGTTACGGCCAATTTGATAATAATTGATGAGATATCGATGCTTTCTTTGGAAGACTTTAATAAACTTGATAAACACTTGAGGAAATTGATGCGAGAAGCAACTCGCAAAGAGAGTAATCTTCCGTTCGGTGGTTTGCATATAGTTCTCTGCGGCGACTTCTTTCAATTAAATCCAGTTTTGGCCATTCCAATATACAACAGAAAAAAGAATGTTTTGTGGCATCTGATTAACAAAGTGATATTTTTGAAAGGGTACAATCACCGATTTGAGAACGATGTCAAATGGGGAGAACTTCTTGATCGGTTAAGGCTTGGTATTTTGACTGAAGATGATTATAATTTCTTAGATACAAGGGTTGTGGGGCCGAATTTGAGTCTTCCACTAGTTCAAAATGTTAATTTGTCTTATGCATGTCCTACAAATTCCCAAAGAAACCGGATAACGGAAAATAATTTCGAGGACATGTTGCGCAAAACTCATCCTCCACGAGGATCATCTGAGAAACCACCTGAAAATACCGTAATAATAAAAGGTATCTTCAGAGGAAAAAAAGGAGGATCTGAAAAGACAAATCAATTTCATCGTTTGATATACAATAATTGTGGCGACGATAACATAGTGATGGCAGGTGGAAGTGGAAGGGTTGATCCATGCCTCAAATTATCTTACGGTTGTCCACTTATGGTATCTGAATTTAAAGACGTAGAAAGGGGCATTGTAAAGGGTGTTACCGGAAGATTTGTAGGAGTAGTGTTAAAATCGGGGTGTAGTTTCGAAGTAGAAATCTGGGGGGGTTTCAGGATAAACACAATTCGCTCCGATGAAGTTGAGTATATAATATGCGAACGAACGAAGAAGGAAGAAACTGACAAAACCAAGCACTTTATATTGAAACCAAAGAAGTTTTCAGTTAACGCCAAAATACCAGTGACAGGTGGAAATTTTTTAACGCTATCAGAATTGGAATTGTTTCAATTTCCAGTTAATCTGGACGAAGCCACTACTGGTCATAAGCTTCAAGGTACGACAAAATCAATACTTGCCATCGCCGATCATAATTATTTGGGAAACTGGATATATGTTGCTTATTCGAGGGTAAGGACTAGTTGTGGTTTATTTTTGTTAAAAAAACTGAACAGGAAGAAGAAAATTGGGCCGACAGATGCTCTACTTCGAGAGATAGAGACTTTAGAAATAATTGAACAAGAAACGCTAAGGCAATTACAGAAAAATGGTTACTTTCCAATGGACGTCGATATAACAAAAGGCGTTACCTCAGCTATTCGAGCTTCGAAAAACAGAACACCCGGTACGAGACCCACAGGAGAAAGCACCGTTATTCCTGAACATCGTATAGTCCCATTTAACTTGGATTCATTTCTACTTTGCAATAATATGAGACGAATAACCGGTACTGAATTTTCGTTCACAACAGGAAATTGTTTGTTTGATAGCGTGTCTTTCTTGCTTCCTACGTGGAAAGGCAACGGGAAAGGATTGCGACAAGCTGCCATTGATTGGTCCAAAGAAGAATATATTTCAGGAAAGTCAGAGTGGTGCGAACATGCTAAATCGCATTTTATTGACACATCAATCGATAACGACTCGTACGGAAAATCTACTTATCTAGAATATCTTACCTTCTTGGAAAGCCCTTTCGTTTACGCAACTGAATTAGATGTAAACATGATTTCTAATTTTCTCCAGGTTGGAATAATTATCTATTCGAATAGTGAACATCCAAACAATGTATATCGTGGGTCTTTCGAAAAAACGATTTATTTATTTTATGACGAGATGTTACTCCATTACGAACCAATTATTGACCACATTTAACAATTATTTTAACCTTATATTACGTCAAGATTTCACACATATTAAGTACTGGTTGCATTACTTTAAAGATTGCTCCACGAATTCCAAAATTGTGGAAAAAAAACCGAAGCCGCAATTTTGTTTTCGGGCGCCTCAAAAATTTCATCCATCATCTCAACAGAAGAAGCCACTTCGGATGGATCATTGTCAAAAACATACTTCCCAAGGTACCCAGCGATGTCAGAATTCATTACATAGTTATCAATTTTTCCGATTTTTTTCCCATCTCCAGTCGTTTCGTCTTGTACAAGTACAAAAGTTTGAGGATACTTCCAAGCAACGTCGTTGTTTAGAAAATTTACAAATGGACGAATTAAATTTTCTCTGTTAATTTTGTTGTTCTCTTGGGATTCGTCAAGTTTAAAAACAAACTGTTGTGAATTGTAACCGCTTGCCTGAACAACGATAGCGTTAGTGCTTTTATTTTCTCTCCTGTTAACGATCTATGAGAATAACGATAACAATGAAAATTTTTAATAATAAGATATAAGTTCGGTAACGGCGAAAAAAAAAATACTTACGTTAATGACACCTAAATTCGCAGCCTTTTCTACATCTTCGATCAACATCTTTTTTGCATCATACGTGTATCCATCTTCGCCATTCTTGGATGGATGCTCTGTTCGTGCGAGTACAAGATTGTGACCTGTGCCGCATACAATAACCTTTGTACTATTCCCAATCTTCTTAGGGCTTAAAGACGTTTTAGGAATATCTTTACTCATCTTATATTTGAATTGAACTGGTTTTTGCTTAAGGGGAGACACGGTTTTGTCAATATTTTTTCCTGCTGGCGACATGGTGCTTCTTAGTTGCCTTGGGATCGATAATATTTATTCGTAATTTGGTATGATACTTTTGATAGCTATAAAATATGGTATGTTCTCTTTTATTTATCCGCTTTTTTTTATTATTGGTATTATACGTCCGGCGAAAAACTGACGTTACTCTTTTAAATTCGTTATTAAGTGTATATGTATTTTACCCCTTCGATTTTCGTTTTATTGACGATACTATTCCTAGAGAATAGAATTGTGTGATAAGTTTTTAAGAATATTGGCGAAATATTAGTTAATAACGGTAAATTTCTCTAGTTATGCATATTTCTAGATAGTGTACCAGATGTTACGTTTGTAATACGTTATCGTGTGAATTACGATTTTGATTAGCGAACGTACGTTCTAATTGACGAAATATTTATACAAACAAAAATGAGCGGGAAGCTAACTCTTGTTAAATAACTATATTATTAACACGCAACATAAGGTTTTTCTATGATATATTATATTTTCAATTTAACACAATTTTAAAAAATTATTGCCGTAAACATAACATTTATTCCCGAAAAAAGAAGTAATAAGACATGACTGATTCAGATTGCTCAGTTCTAGTGTCGTCTTATGTGGACGAAAGGCCACGTTACGGTGGAAACACCTCGTCGAGTTCTGATAGCCATGGTTGCGACGGATGGGATAAACCTGGGGCGAAAGAAAATGAGAATGACGAGTTGAGCGAGGAAGATATTGAAGGAGAGGTTAACAAAGAGAATTGGTTAGTAAAATAATGGATTTTATAGTTGAAGAATCTCGCTATGCTTTAGCTGGTTTACCTGCATTTATTGTTGGACTTAATATTACTGTTTTATTCGTAGGTTCGGAAAAGCCCATCGCGAGTCAGCGTTAAAACACAGTCGCGATTTTGCTACCAGGAGGGCTGCCAAGAAACTTAAGGAACAAAAAGTAGCGGATGTGCAACTTTCTATGATTGTTGCAAGAAAACGTCGTAAAAAACCTTTAAATAAACGTTCACAATCTGGGAAGGCAAACACGAAAGAAACAGTTACGAAACCGATGACGTGAACTTTAATAAAGAAAATTAGGAGAATAATTTGTTTACCTGTTCAATAGTTTTCAATTCTACTTTAGTTGGATTGGTGCTGATATTACAGAAATCATTTTTTTGCTTTCAATGTATCTGTAGCGTATAACCCAATTTTGATCTGTCTCCCCGTTTTTAAATGCTGTGGACATCTGGGTATTATTTTTTGCTATAATTGTAAATATTTTGTCTGACGAATGGTTGTTGAAATCATTCATTGTTTGTGCTTTTAACTGTAATTTACTTTAATGTAATTGCGGTAGGAATACGAGGCGCATACATATTCTGATTCTACAGTACATGCACATAATACGATAACTACGTAACTGGCGAATTTGCACTACTTCCTTACGTGCGTAGCGAATACAGTATTGGTATGCCGCCACGTAAATGCCATCGAACGCTACGTGAATAGCGAATACAGTATTCATATGCCGCCACGTAATGGCGAATTCATTAAAATATTCCGTCGGACGACGTCGTGTTGTAACTGTTCATTTTGAATTGTTTCATTCCGTCGGACACTGACTGGCTGTTAATCTGTTCCGTATTCTGAATTAAAACGTTAGTTATACGTTAAACGTACGGTACGTTTGCATAATACGGTATATCTACGAGAAGCATAAATAATATTAGGTTATACATTAAACCACATGTTACGTGTGCATAATACGGTATGTCTGCGAAAACCGTACATAATATTAAGTTATACGTTAAAACTGTACTAGTATCGTATTTTTACCGTTAAATACTCTAAGGAATTATTATTCCGTACTGTATCAGCGATGCATACGTCCGTAGTACCGTAGTACACAGTTTCCAACGACACACGATACGGCATAAAACGCCTGTGTATGCCCGTATGCCCGTACCCATACCCGTGCCCGTACCCGGACCCTATTAAATACTTCGTACTGTACGAACGAACTTGCGTCTCTACGTTTTTTTTCTTAGATGTTATCGTTCATTTTTTTTTTAACAGCCAAAAGAGGCATCGTAAGTGAATTCATGTCGCAAGGAAAAAGGAAGATGTCAGACGGACTACATGCTAAACAGCAGTTGAATCTGAAAAATAACTGGTTGTTAAAAAAGAAGAAGGTACAGTACGATGATTTCAAATTGGTAGCGAAAGGACTGTTCAAAGACGCCGGTGGTGGTAAACTAGCCCTTTTGGATGAAAAGACTTTCGAATATGCAGCCGTCTCATATTTTTGGGAAAATGAATATGCAGAGGGTGAAAAGAGACAGGAATTTACTCGCACGATGCGTATATTTGTTCAGACAAAGAAAGATAGGCGTATCAGTATCCAGAAGGTAATAGATATAGTGGGCGTAAAAGGTTTGTCGGAATGGCATCTTGACAAAGATTCCATTGACAAGCCGATAAATGCTGTCGAAGCTAATTTCGCAACAATCGGTAACTGCCAGAAGCATCATAAAGCTGGCGTGTTAAGAATTAAGGTGAGTGTAACGCTTATTTCTTATATTATATTTGCGGTTTTTATTTGCTAACAAATGTTAAGAAATGTTTTTTTTTACTTAGGGTGCAAAAGGAAACGCAAAGAAAGAAGAGCTTGAAGTGGACACTGCTAGCGCGGGAGAGGGAGAGACTATATCGTCATTTGACACTGACACCCCACCAAGTCTCAACACCGACAAAAAAAGAAAGAAGTGTAGCCAATTTTCGCTAACCAAAAGTCCAAGTAAACAGAGCGCCAACAAACCTTCGAAACATAGGAATCAAAACAAAAAAGAAGATGTTAATATTGAAGAAATTAAATATTCTAAAAAGCAACAAACGTCGCAAGCGGCTTATGAATCGACCAAGGCACATCTTTCAAATAGTGATGAAGATAATCAAAAAGGAAATGACGATATCAAAACATTATCGGGAGCAACTTCAAACAACAACACCTCGCGCGCCACGGCTGCTACTGGTAATGTAACGGAGACCGCACTGACTCTAACTAATGACGATGTTGCAAAGAAAATTAAGGAAATTTCAGAACAAACAGGATTAGGGACCCAAGAAACGTTCGCACAATTTTGGCAATTGTTTCTTTCAGCTAAACAACCTCCTGGAGTGACTCGTTCGGGACAACAAGTGGAACAAGGTGAAAGGATCGTGAATACGGATACCCCTTTGAAAAATGCGGGCAATGAAAATGAACGTTACAAACATGACGATGATGAAGAAGAAGAAACCTAAGCAACCGCCTATAAATTATATTTGTTTTTCTGTTTGAAATTTATCTGATGAACGCCGTTGAAGTTTAGTGAATAACAGCACTACTTTGTGTTAAGTTGAAATAATGAACATTTAATACCTGTAAGATAACGAACACGCAATTAATTTAACAGCGATGATTGCCATTGCCTGGCCATTGCTAGATTAAGTGGTTTAGAATAAAGTATTGGAAAATGATGACTACCCCTTTGTTCCTGTATGCGATCTAATGTTGCCGTTCGTATGTACGTTACTATGCCCAAATTCAATGCACAGACCTCGGTCCTCGCGTGCGCATCAATTACACTCGAATACCTCAAATAAAATATCGGATGCGCGTACGCAAAAAACCCCGTACCGAACATTTTACATACGCACGCAGGTATGTATAGTGTATGCAAGCAACTCGAATGAAGCAATTCCCATTCTACGATACCGCATCGTACGCAGTATGCACGTATGTGGATATGTATGCAAGCAATTCCCATACCGCACATTTAAGTACGTACGCACGCCGCACGCAACTATTGCGAATGGCGACCATATGTATGTATGCAAGCAATTCCCATACCGCACATTTAAGTACGTACGCACGCACCCACGCAATGTATCCGTTCGCTCGCTCGCTCGTCTCTCACTCATACAGTACATTGGAGTTATGCATACCGTTGGGAAGCCCATGAAAAGAGCTTTCTAACGGTATGCGACACGTTGTGGTTGGGTTGCAGGAAGGGTTGAACTTC
>Ga0102811_1001150_pt1 | contig 12628 bp, 12 predicted proteins | sample ColrivemetaGS705_FD_84507 | JGI IMG/M metagenome (GOLD analysis project Ga0102811, IMG submission 84507) | Estuarine microbial communities from the Columbia River estuary - Flood tide ETM metaG S.705 | ecosystem: Environmental > Aquatic > Marine > Intertidal zone > Estuary | place: USA: Columbia... | reverse complement strand
GCGGGGCAGATATCAACCCACCCATGCCCACATTTGCGTGCTTTCGGAGAAAGCGGATAATTGATGTCCATTGGATCACCTCATGATTTGCGAGGCACCCAGTCACGTGATAACTATGGAGCAGGTAGACGTTGCCAAACTTTACCTGCTTCATAGACCGCGTGCCCTCGGGGTGCGCGGTTTTCTTTAACGGGGAAGCCCAATCTGAGCGGCGTATTCCCGAACGGTTGAAGGCAGTGCGTCGAGCAGCAGCCACTGATTTGACCCTGACAGGCATCCTAGCCTTACACAGGCTTTCATCAGGCTGTTTTTGGTCGTGAGGTAGCTTTGACCGCGCCAGACGTCTCCATGTAAGCTCTCAGCGTAATGCTTCTGCACGATGAATTGGTCGCACGGCTCATCAATGATGACCCGAAAGCGATCGTTGAGGACGACGATGACGCCCCAGTAGTTGTCATCGCGCTCTCTGCGTGAATACGTCTGTGTAGATCTGCACCCATCATTTTGAGAGGGTAGGGTAGATGTGCTGGCGTTTGCCATGATCTGTGAATGTTTCATCTGGCTGACAACGCTGCATCATAAGCGTCAAGGTCGGCCGTATTCCAACGCGTCATCTTGTTGGAAAATCGCACCCCTTTGGGGAAGTGGGGATCTCGCTTCATTTGGTGCCAAGCCCATTTGTCGTTCACGCCGTAGCGAATGGCGACCTGTCGGGCATTGATCCATTTTGGTGGGGTCATCGGTTGTACTCCTTAAACCGTTATTAACTCCCGTCCCAATAAGACTAAAATTTCGCTGAATGCTAAAGCTTCCTCCTCACGACCTCACCCCAACCCCGTGAGGAGATTATTCTTTGGCGCCTTTATTTTTTTGTTCACTGATGATGTTTTCAAGGCCCGATTCATTGCCAATGTACTGCGTAAAAGCCTTAGCGATCTCGTTGATCTTCTGCTTAACTGAGAAGTCGTCCCACCCATCTATTTTGCCAAAACCTCGAAAATCCCCAGTTTGACGCATTTTGTAGATCTCTTCTTTTTGCAATGAACCGAGTGGGTTTTGATCTTTTTCAAGATATTTTCGTTCTGTTGGCAGGAACTTCAAAATATCATGGACTATAAGATTTGCGTCCTGTGGGCGCGCAGTGAGCCACGCGATCAGAACCGCGCGTGACCTACCCTGCGATAAGTAGTTAAAATGCCAATCCATGTACTCTTCAGCATTAGCATCATAATCTTCGTAATCACCATAATCGTCGTGATTTTGACCACTCATGCCGCACCTCTCACAAAATCATAATAACGTTCCGCCAAATCAGCCCTTTGCTGGAATAAATCATCCCGCCGATAGTTTTTATCCAGCCCCTTGAGCGCATGGTCGCAATACCGATCCGCCAAGAAGTCATCCACGCCGTTATGTAGGCACCACGTTTTGAATGTATTCCGAAAGCCATGCGTCGTAATCGCACCAAACCGTTTGAAGTTCCGTCTCAAGCTTTCTGCATTGATTGGCTGCTGGCCGTCTATAGAGAATACAAACTCACAGCCCGCCCGAGCCGTAATAAGACCTTCTAACTCAGGACGCAGACCCGGGGGTACTTTTGCATCAAATGCGCGACGGCTTTTCATCAAGCCAACTTCTGTGCTGCCCTCAGGCTTTCTCGGTATAGCCCACAAGCCACTGTCGCCGTCGTAGTGCGCTTGCTTCATGTTCGCGATAACCGCTGCGCGATGCGCCGTAATGATGGTTAAACGCATAGCCGCCTTCATCGTGGCGCTAAAGCCTTGCTGGTCTATCCATAACCAAAGCTCAGGCAGTTGGTCGAAATGCAATGACGGCGCATGCGCTGGCTCTCGGTTAGGCTTTGCAAACTTTTGAGGGGTCGGGTTCGCATCCAAAAGCTCGTTGTCCATGGCCTCCTCAAACACTTTGTTGATGTAACCCAGTAGCTTTGAGGCAAGTGCGGGGTTTGACATGAACAGCGGCTGCATAAACGCCTTAATGGTTGGGCGTCTGATTTCATCCAAACGAAGGCCCCCGATGTGTCTTGCAGCATAGGTTTCATAGAAGGTTAGTGGCCGGCTCATTGATGCACGGTGTGTCCAAATGCCTGAATTCAGCTGCCGTTGGTACCAATCGCGGAAGGCGCGATCAAAGGTCAGCATTTCTGAGACGTTTGCGTCGTTTACGTTTCGAGCCGCCAAAATGCCTAAGTCGTGAGCCGTATTCACACGGGTCACCATGGCCTTCAGGCTTTCCACAGTAGCGACGTTGTCTTTTAGCAGGCGCTTGCAGACCGGTATCATCGCCCGCGCCTCAGCAAACGATAAGCTTGGATACGAGCCGAGCGTTACCCAACCAGACTTTGTGCGAAATTCAAAAGCCTTGGTGCCATCATCCCAGCCGCGCACATACAAGCTTTGGCCGCAGGAGATGCGATCTCCGCTTTTTTGGGCTTTCCACTTTCGAACCTGAATATCTGTGTTTAGCAATGCCGCCCCCAAAAGTTACACCTGACGTTACACTTTTGGTGCTAATTCAACAACACTCATAAAAACCGATGCGCACCGAGGAGAACATAAGTAACTGCTAAACATATATAAATTTACAAATAAGCTATTGATATCATTGGTGGTTGGTCTCCTATCAGCGGCACCAGCGCCCCAATCGGAGGCGCTGGTGTTTTTGGTTTAGAGACCAAGTTCGCCTGCAATTTCGTTGATGATCGTCGCGTGCACGGCAGCGCGGTCTGTGCCTTTTGGGTCTGTGCAGACGGGATCGTCGCCTTCTTCTTTTAAGATTTCTTCTGCGGCTGGTTTGCACAGTGGGAGTGCGGTGAAGTGCATGGCGGGTGCGATCCTTGTGATATGCGCGTCGGGCAGGAGTGCTGTCAGGCCGCTGGCGTCAAAATCGGTGGCGATTTTGCGGTCGGCACCCGCCCCAAGGCTGATGAGGTTGACGTTTGCGATGAGCGTTTTGGTGTTTTGAGCGGTCAATCCCCAGATCAATCCCGGATCAATGGCTGTCGCAATCGTGACCCTTGGGTCGGCATAGGATGCATCCCAGATTTGCGGTGGGATGCTGTCCAATTTGATCCCAGCGGACAAGATTTCGGTGCAGTGGCTCGAATCCATGCTGTGGAGGTCGCAATGTATGATGTAGCCAACCTGATTGCCCGTGATCCCCGCAAGAGAAAGCGCTGTCCAACCGCCGAAGGAGAACCCAGCGGACATAATGCGGGTGCTGTCGATGTGACCTGCGAAACGTGGATCGTCCTCTAGCACATCAAGGGCGCGGCTAAGGTCCTGCGCGCGGGTTCCGTGGTTCAGGCCCGCCTGCAAATCGTTGTCGCCTGTCGTCGAATTTGGGTGGTTAACGCTGACCACAATCGCGCCTTTCGACGCAAGGCTGCTGGCGAGCCATGCGACGGAACGGATGTTGGCGCCCATACCGTGGCTCAGAAGGATTACGGGGTGTTGACCGTCTGACAGGTCCGCGCCCTCAAGCACACCAATGCCGTAAAATACGGGGTTGTCGGCGAACAGAAGGGGCGTGCCGCCACCGTTGGACGGATACCAAATCGCGCCTTCAATTGGAGCGTCCTGAAGGGGTGCGTCAAAGGTAAGGGTGGTGAAACCTGCGGGGGCCGCGAGGGCGGTGGTTGCGTAGAAAGAAGCGAGGGTAAGGGAGAGGAAGGTCGTTTTCATGTGAGGCTCCAATGGTTTGCGTTGATGGCCTTGCATGGCTGGCAAATGTATCTTGCCGCGACCTCGAACTGGTTTTAGGTCGCCAAGATCGCGTTTTAGGTCCAAAGTTGGATGAAATTTGAAGGAATTGATTTTTGCCGACGTTGCCTATCCCGTTCTTTAGTGCGCTTGTTCTTGGGTTTCTGCTGATCCGGATGGTGATATTTGATCGCAGGCATGGGCCGTTGGCCGGACTTTTGGCGGTATGTGCGGTGCAGGGTGTGATCTTGTCGCTAGCCCAGCATTATCATGTGGCGGGGATGCGGTTTGCGCAGCCGATTGTGGCGATGGTTATCCCGCCTGTTGCGTGGGTTGCGTTTCGCACGACGGCGGTGCGGCGGGCGAGGGTCGCGGATCTCGTGCATGTCACGGCGCCGATCACGGCGCTGATGGTTATGATTGTAGCGCCTGTTTTCCTAGACACACTGATCCCGCTTGTGTTCGTGGGATATGGCGCTGCGATCCTTTGGTTTAGCGCGAAGGGGGCGGATGCCTTGCCGCGCCTTGGGTTGGAAGCGGGTGATCTGCCTGCGCGAATATGGCTGGTGATCGGGGCCGCGTTGATTGGATCAGGAGTGACTGATGTTATGATTGTGGTGGCGCAGAATTTGGGTGCCGCGGGGTGGCAGCCTTGGATCATCAGTATTTATGTGAGTGTGATGCTGCTGGTGATTGGGGGGCTAAGTCTTTCGACGTCATTGGTGCCGAGCCTGCCCGCGCAGGATGAACCGCATGAGATCACAGAGAAAGATACGGAAATTTTTGCAAGGCTCGAGGTGTTGATGGCGGGGCAGAAACCTTATCTTGATCCAGAGCTTTCGCTGTGAAAGCTGTTGCGCAAATTGGGCGTGCCTGTGAAGCAATTGTCAGAAGCGATCAATAAGGTGACGGGCAAAAACGTGTCGCGCTATATTAATGCAGCACGGATAAACGAGGCCAAGGCGGTGTTATCGTCGGGCGAAAATGTGACGAGTGCAATGCTGTCGTCAGGGTTTAACACAAAGTCGAACTTTAACCGCGAGTTTTTACGCGTTGCGGGCGTGTCACCAAGCGAGTGGTTGCGGGCGCGTTAGAACGTCGGCGGTGTGCAGGCGCTAATGATCATGCAAACATCCGTGCCGACATTGCGGAAACGATGCGGTAGCCGGCTATCGAAAAGGTAGCCTTCGCCAGCGCGCAATACCTTGATCTGATCGTCGACGGTGATTTCGATCTCGCCTTGGATAATGATGCCTGCTTCTTCGCCGATGTGGGACAACAGTTCTGGGCCCGTATCCGCGCCGGTGGGGTATGTCTCGTCAAGCATTTGAAGCGTGTGTTTTGCGGCGTTGCCAAGTTGGCGAAGCGAGACGGCGGGATCACCGAATTGCGGGGCAAGTTCTGTGAATTCGTCGGCGCGGTAAAAGTACTTTTTATCCAACGGTTCTTCGATTGTGACGAAGAATTCCGCGATGCTCATGGGGATCGCATCGAGCAGTCGTTTGAGGGAAGCGACAGAGGGGCTCGTTTTGTTCTGTTCAATGAGCGAAACTGTGCCGTTTGTCAGGCCCGCACGTGTGGCAAGTTCGCGCTGAGAAAGACCGCTTGCTTTGCGAATTTCTTGCAGTCTCGTCCCGATATCCAATTCAATTTCCTCGTATTGCTTTATAATTTATAGCAAGATCAACTGCATAGGTCGACGCTTTTACTGTAATACTTTCCGCAGGTGCGTTTTTGAGGCCCCGCGCGCAGATGCGCAATAAAAAAAGGAATTTTAGGGCTAGATAGATTCAGATTGACAGCTAAATTAAACGTACTATGAGAATTTTAAACGTGATCTGAGAGGGTCCGTGCTCTGTTCATGAAGGATACGAAAATGTCTAACACGGTTAAAGCTGCGAAGAAAAAACCTGCTAAAGCACGCCCAAACGCTAATCCAGCGATTTCAATTGTTCCTGACGTAAAGGACTATGTTTTGACAAACGCTGAACTGCTTGCTCGTCGTGAGGCAGCCGTTCCACGTGGTGTTGCTTCTGCCACACCTATTTTTGCGGATTACGCTGAGAATGCGGAGCTTTGGGACGTTGAAGGCAACCGCTACATCGATTTCGCGGGTGGTATTGCTGTTTTGAACACAGGTCACCGTCACCCAAAGGTGATTGCTGCTGCTAAGGCGCAAGAAGATCACTATACACATACAAGTTTTCAGGTTGTCGCATATGAGCCGTACATCGCGCTTGCAGAGCGTTTGAACGCGCTGGCACCTGGCGATCACGCGAAGAAAACGCTGTTGGTCACCACGGGTGCGGAAGCTGTCGAGAACGCGGTCAAGATTGCACGCGCGGCCACAGGTCGTTCGGGCATTATTGCTTTCACGGGTGGTTACCACGGTCGCACGCTTTTGACGCTGGGCATGACTGGCAAGATTTCACCGTATAAGAAGGACGTTGGTCCGTTCCCTGCCGATATCTTCCGCGCGCCGTTCCCGAACGTGCGTGATGGTATCACTGTGAAGGATGCGCTGACGGCGTTGCAGAACCTGTTCCTGACAGACGCGCAGCCAGAGCGGGTTGCCGCGATCATCATCGAGCCTGTTTTGGGCGAGGGTGGTTATACGCCAGTACCGTTTGACATGCTGCGCGAGTTGCGTGCGATTTGTGACCAGCATGGCATCATGTTGATTGCTGACGAAATTCAGTCCGGCTTTGCCCGCGCTGGCACATGGTTCGCGATTGAGCATTCGGGCGTTGTTCCTGATCTGATCACTGTCGCGAAATCGATGGCAGGTGGGTATCCGATTGCGGGTGTGATTGGTCGTGCCGAAGTCATGGACGCGATGATCCCTGGTGGATTGGGCGGCACATATGGCGGTAACCCTGTTGCCTGTGCTGCGGCCTTGGCTGCGATTGATGTGATCGAAGAGGAAGGCCTGCTGGCCCGTTCCAATGCGATGGGCGAAACCTTCCGCACCCGCTTTGCTGATATTGGTGCGCGTGTTGCGCCCTACCGCATGTGGGACATTCGTGGTCTTGGCGCGATGATCGCTATCGAGTTCGTCACTGATTTTGAATCGGCTGCCCCTGATGGTGCGTTGACAAAAGCCGTAATTGCACAGGCGCTGAAGCGTGGGTTGATCCTGCTGGCGTGTGGTATGCACGGCAACGCGTTGCGGATCATGGTGCCGATCACAGCATCTGATGATATCATCGACGAAGGTCTGGCGATCTTTGAAGAGGCGCTGACTGCGGCAATCGCAGAATCCTAAATAATTCAAAGGGGCGGGCCATAAAGTGCCCGCCCTTTTTCTATTTTAGTCGATCAGTAGCGGCATCATGAGTGTCGCGAGGCTCAACACCAAGAAGAACCCAGCCATATCTGTGATCGTTGTCAAAAGTGGGCCACTGGCCACGGCCGGATCTTGGCCGACGCGCTTGAGCAGGAGTGGCACGACACCCCCGATGGATACCGCGATGATGGTATTGAGCGCGAGCGCCAAGCCGATCACGAGGCCGAGGTAGGGATTACCTTTCCAGATCCAGCAGACGATCCCGATGAGAATACCAAGAACGATGCCGTTGATGACGCCGACGGAGACCTCTTTCATCCAGACGCGCATGGCGTCTTTGGGGCGCACAAGACCAAGGGAAAGTTCACGCATGGTGACGCCGACCGCTTGGTTTCCTGAGCAGCCGCTCATGTCTGACACCATTGGCAAGAAAACCGCGATGGCGATGACGGCGGCGAGGGTGTCTTCGTAGGCGGAAATCACGCTGGCCGCGATGATGTTGAGAACGATATTGGCCGAGAGCCACGCAAGCCTGCGCCGCGAGCGGATCGCAAGCGGCATGGTGCGTAATTCGTCGCCGACAATACCTTGCATTCGCAGGGTATCACCCTCTGCGCGGGCCAAAATCGCGGCGTCAACGGCGGTGCGCGAGATGACACCAACAAGCCCAGTTTCGCCGTCGGTGACGGGAAACCCAAGGAAGTCGTAGTCGTTAAACAGGTCTTGCAACTCATTCAGCGAGGCATGGGCGTCAACAGTGAGCGGGGTGACCATGATCTCGGACAATTTCGCGCCGCGCTTTGCAGTCAAAAGTCCGCGCAGGGACACGACGCCGACGGGGTTATTGGCATCGTCCACAATATAGGGGTGCTGACCGTGGTAGCGTTCAAGGTCTTCGTCATCGCTGGCGAGGCTGCGCAGCACGGCCCCAACGGTTTGATCGGCACGAAACTGGAACGCGTCAGCGAGCATCAAGCCACCCGCGGTGCCTGCGTCATATTCGGCAAGACGGCGGACGCTGGCGGCGTCTTCGGGGTTGATCCCAGCAAGCAGCGCCTCGGCGTCTTCGGCGTCAAGTTCGCCGATAACGTCGGCCTGTACGTCGGAGTCGAGTTCCTCAAAAATCTTGACGGCGTGCTCGGCGTCTTGGCCTTCCATCAATTCGCCCGCCAGCTCTAGCGGCGCTTCGTCGATCAGGCGCGAGGCGAGTTCGGAATCGAGGAGGTGAATAATCCTGTCGCGGTCTTCGGGTGCGAATTCGAGGACGATACGCAGCGCCTCACTAATGGTGACCTCATCAAGGGCGGCGTTCAGAAATTCGGCGTCACCCCGTTCGAGAGCAGCCTCAATCTGATCGGTGATGTCGATATCTTCTATGGCATCAGGCTCTATTACAGGTGCGTCCATGTTCTTTTCCTCTCCGGGCGGGGCCTTGCGAATGATTTCCTCGTTATATGTGGAAACGTTGAGAATAATAAACGTTTTACTACCTGAGCACTAAATAAGTATTGAATGATACATCTTGCTGATGCGGTCTCAGTTCAGACTAGGGTAAGAACCTTGCGTTATAGGTCCGTTTTGGGGTCGTTTACGTAAGCGTCACTGCCGAGACGTCGTACAGTAGGGGAAGTCCCGACTGATACGATCTTGCGGCTTTGTTTGAAAAATTCAAAGGCCGCAAAAACCAAATAGGGAGAAGATCATGAAGATATTTAAGTCACTTGCCGTTGCGGGCGCCATGATGGCCGCAACTGCGAGCGCTGCTGAAGAGCAGTTCATCACAATCGGCACTGGTGGCCAAACTGGCGTTTACTTTGTTGTCGGTCAGTCGATCTGCCGCCTCGTGAACCGTGGCACAGCCGAGCATAACCTTAAGTGCACAGCGCCATCCACTGGTGGTTCGATTGCGAACATCAATGCGATTATGGCTGGCGACATGGACATGGGCGTTGCTCAGTCCGATTGGCAGTTCCACGCCTATAACGGCACGTCCGAATTCGAAGGCAACAAGTTCGACAAAGAACGCGCTGTTTTCTCGGTACACGGTGAGCCATTCACTGTGATTGCCCGCGCTGATTCTGGCATCACAACGTTCGCTGATCTTAAAGGTAAGCGCGTCAATATCGGTAACTCAGGTTCCGGCCAATATGCGACAATGTAGGTTGTAATGGACGCGCTTGGTTGGACAATGGACGACTTTGCACTCGCTTCCGAGCTGAAGCCAGCCGAGCAAGCCGCTGCATTGGGCGACAACAAGGTTGATGCGATCATCTACACTGTTGGTCACCCGAACGGCTCTATCCAAGAAGCTGTTTCAACTGTTGACGCTGTGCTGATCCCAGTGACTGGCCCAGAAATTGATAAGTTGATTGCAGAAAACGCTTACTATGCTGCAGCCACTATTCCGGGCGGCATGTATGACGGCAGCCCAGATGTGACAAACACATTTGGTGTGAAGGCGACATTTGTGACGTCTGCGGATGTTGACGATGAGGTTGTTTATCAGGTCGTGAAAGCGGTTTTCGATGACTTCGATCGTTTCAAGCGCCTGCACCCTGCGTTTGAGAACCTGAAAGAAGAAGAAATGATCAAAGACGGTCTTTCTGCCCCACTGCACCCAGGTGCAGAGCGTTACTACAAAGAGCGTGGCTGGATGTAATCCGTACGATCTAAGACAAATGATGCTGCAGGGAGGTCTGCCGCATCACACGACACATAAAATATCGAAGGCCTGAAAACAGGCCGCAGGGGGATAGACATGTCGGATACAAATAGCCAATCGCGTGGTGGTCTGAGCCAACAAGAGCTCGACGCACTGGTCGCATCTTCTGATACTGGTGGTCGAGGTGGCATGGGCAATGTTGGCCTGTTCCTGACATGTGTGGCCCTCGCGTGGTCGCTGTTCCAGCTTTGGATCGCGTCACCGTTTCCGTTTCCGTTTATGGTTGGTTGGGGTGTTTTCAATGACACCGAGAGCCGCTCTATTCACTTAGCCTTTGCAATTTTTCTCGCCTTTGCCGCGTTTCCTGCGGCTCGGACAAAGTTTCAGGTAGGATTGGGCATTGCTGTCCCGGTCTTACTCGCGTTTCTCTTTATGACCGCTGCCAAAGACGGCACTGCAACATGGTGGATTCCTATCATCGCTGCGGTTGTTGTGGGTGCTGTTGTCCTCGGCTCTCCACCTGACCGCATCCCTGTTTGGGAATGGGCGCTGGGCGTGGTCGCTGCTGCTGCTGCGCTTTATCTGTTTGTCTACTACCGCGATATTTCGGGCCGCGTTGGTGCGCCGATTATGCAAGATTATGTTGTCGCCGTTATCGGCATCATGCTGCTGCTAGAGGCAACACGCCGCGCCCTTGGGCCTGCGCTGATGATCGTGGCAACGATGTTCCTTGTCTACACCGTGCTTGGGCCAAATATGCCGAGCATTATTGCCCACAAAGGCAACAGCCTGTCCGAGATCGTAAACCACCAGTGGATCACGATCGAGGGTGTGTTTGGTATCGCGCTGGGCGTCTCAACGGGTTTCGTGTTTCTGTTCGTGCTGTTCGGGTCGCTTCTCGACCGGGCGGGTGCGGGTAACTATTTCATTCAAGTCGCGTTTAGCCTCATGGGCCATATGAAGGGCGGACCTGCGAAGGCTGCTGTTGTGTCCTCGGCGATGACAGGTTTGATTTCTGGCTCGTCGATCGCCAACGTTGTGACGACGGGTACGTTTACCATTCCGCTGATGAAGAAAGTTGGTTTCTCATCTGAGAAGGCGGGCGCTGTCGAGGTTGCCTCGTCTGTCAACGGTCAGATCATGCCGCCTGTGATGGGCGCTGCTGCGTTCCTCATGGTTGAATACGTCGGCATTCCGTATTTTGACGTGGTCAAACATGCGTTCCTGCCTGCGGTCATTGCCTACATCGCGCTGGTGTATATCGTTCACCTCGAAGCCTTGAAGGCTGGCATGGAAGGTCTGCCGCGCGCCTATACGCCAAAGCCGATTGTGCAACGATTGATCGGCATCGCGTTTACGATTGCGGTGATCTGCGCGACCTCGTTCGCGGTTTACTACGGCATGGGATGGATTCGTCCTGCGTTCCCGAATGCCGCTGGTTACATCATCTTTGTTTTCATTACGCTGGTATATGTCGGACTGCTTTATGTGTCCTGAAAGGAAGCACCGTTGGTTCTGGACGATCCGAATGCGCCTGTGACGGCGCTGCCGCTTCCGGGTCCGACGATCCGCTCTGGGCTGCACTTTATCCTGCCGGTTGTTGTTCTGGTCTGGGCCTTGATGGTGGACCGCTTGTCACCGGGTCTGTCGGCATTCTGGGCCACGGCCTATATGGTGTTTATCCTGCTGACCCAACGCCCGCTAACTGCGATTATGCGCGGGGAGGGCACGATTGGTGCCGCCCTTCACCTCGGTTTCAAAGACCTTATTGATGGTCTGGAAACAGGTGCGCGCAACATGATCGGTATCGGTATCGCCACGGCGACCGCGGGTATTATCGTGGGTGCCGTGAGCCAAACAGGTGTTGGTTCTGCGCTGGCAGATGTGGTCGAGGTCCTGTCGGGCGGTAACTTGCTTGCGATCTTGTTCCTGACGGCGATTTTGTCGCTGATCCTTGGGATGGGCCTGCCTACGACGGCGAACTATATCGTTGTGTCCGCATTGCTTGCCCCAGTCATTGTGACACTGGGACAGCAAAACGGATTGATCGTGCCGCTGATCGCTGTGCACCTCTTTGTGTTCTACTTTGGGATCATGGCCGATGTGACGCCCCCCGTGGGCCTTGCCAGTTTTGCGGCGGCTGCCGTTTCTGGTGGTGATCCGATCAAGACAGGTGTGATCGCGTTCTTCTATTCGCTTCGCACAGCTGCGCTGCCGTTCCTGTTCATCTTTAACACCGAATTGTTGTTGATTAACGTGACCGTGACGCAGGGGATATTCGTGTTCATTATCGCGACGATAGCGATGCTGTTGTTCGCGGCGGCGACCCAAGGGTGGTTCTTGGCCAAGAACAAAGTCTATGAGACGATTGCCTTGCTGTTGATCGCGTTCACATTGTTCCGCCCAGGTTTCTGGATGGATATGGTGTCGCCACCTTTCACCGAGGAGGCGCCGTCTAACATTGCCGCTGCCGCCTTGGCGACGCCTGTGGGAGAAGACCTCCGAATTCGCGTTGCTGGCTTGAATGATCTGGGCGATCCGATCGAGTTTGTCGCACTGCTGAACATTGGCGAAGGTGCGACGGGCGAAGAGCGTCTGGAGACCGCAGGCCTGTTGTTCCGTGATGATGACGGTAAGATGATCATCGACGATGTTGGCTATGATAGCCCCGCTTCGATTGCTGGTTTCAATTGGGATCAGGAGGTGCTGCGCGTGCTGCGCCCGATCTATCAGCCAAGTAAATACCTGATGTTCATTCCAGCGTTGCTGCTGCTCACCCTCGTGGTGTTCTTGCAGCGTGGCCGCAATGCACGCGCCATTCGCAAACCCCAAGCCGCATAAAGGAGACAGACGATGTTTAACAAAATTCTGCTCACCCTTGATTTGAATACGCCAGCGTCTTGGGAAAAGGCGATGCCGCAAGCCATCGAGCTTGCCCGTGCCTCTGGCGGCGAGTTG
>Ga0102811_1001142_pt1 | contig 12651 bp, 10 predicted proteins | sample ColrivemetaGS705_FD_84507 | JGI IMG/M metagenome (GOLD analysis project Ga0102811, IMG submission 84507) | Estuarine microbial communities from the Columbia River estuary - Flood tide ETM metaG S.705 | ecosystem: Environmental > Aquatic > Marine > Intertidal zone > Estuary | place: USA: Columbia... | reverse complement strand
GAGACCGGGAATTCGATACAACAAACGGTATACTCGGTCTTCTGCAAAAATCGCTGGAACCAGGAACAATATCCGGCCGGCGTCACTGCATGCGAGACAGAACCAAAGGATTAGTGAATGGATAATCAAAGCGGGAACCCCTCCCAGGGACAGCAATCACTTCAAACGGCTATCTTGGCGCTGCAGGAATACGTGTCCCAGCGAATCGTCGGGCAGGCTACCCTGGTGAATCGCTTACTGGTTGCCCTGCTCGCCGACGGGCACTTGCTGGTTGAGGGAGCGCCGGGACTGGCCAAGACTCGAGCCGTGAAGGTCCTGGCAGATGGCGTTGAAGGCGTCTTTCACCGGGTTCAGTTCACACCGGACCTGTTGCCGGCAGACCTGACCGGCACCGAGGTATATCGCCCCCAGGACGGCAGCTTCACATTTCAACAGGGCCCCCTGTTCCATAACCTGGTGCTGGCCGATGAGGTCAATCGCGCACCGGCGAAGGTTCAGTCAGCGCTGCTTGAGGCCATGGCCGAGCACCAGATTACGGTCGGCAAACAGACCTACCCCCTGCCCCGATTATTCATGGTCATGGCAACCCAGAACCCCATCGAGCAGGAAGGCACCTATCCTCTGCCGGAAGCGCAGCTGGATCGATTTTTGATGCACGTGAGCATTGACTACCCGGACGTGGATTCAGAGAAACAGATTTTGCGACTGGCCCGGGCCGAGGCCGCCGAGATTGCCAGCGAAAAGACTCCCCCGGTACATATCATGAGCCAGGAACAAATTTTCCGGGCACGGCAGGAAGTGCTTGAAATGCACATGGCGGAACCGCTGGAGCAGTACTTGATCCAGCTGGTCCTGGCCACGCGTAACCCCGGAGCCTACGGCGACGACCTGGCCCGCTGGGTCCAATACGGTGGCAGCCCTCGTGCCACGATCTCCCTTGATCGCGCGTCCCGTGCCCATGCCTGGCTGGCCGGTCGGGATTTCGTCTCACCTGAAGACATCCAGGCCATCGCGCCGGATGTGTTGCGACACCGGTTGATCCTTAACTACGAAGCGGAAGCAGACGGGGTTACCACTGACCAGGTCATCAAGGCTTTGTTGGAACGCGTGGCCGTGCCCTAGCAGGCCCAGCCCCGGTTAGCCCATGGAAGCAACGCAGAAACAGGCAAGTGCCGCACACGTCACACTGGGATCCCTGGTGGACTTGCACAAGGCTGCCCGTTCGTTACCCGCGTTCCCCCAGGCCATAAAGGCCTCCAGCGGAGACAGCTACCTGTCTCCGTTTCGTGGTCGGGGCATGGAATACGACGAGTCACGACCCTACCAAAGTGGCGACGATGTACGGAACCTTGACTGGCGGGTAATGGCTCGCACTGGCAAGCCGCATACCAAGGTCTTCAGGGAGGAGCGCGAACGCCCCGTATTCTGCATGGTGGACTACAGGGCCAGGATGTTTTTCGGCACCCGGGGTGTGTTCAAACATGTACTCGCAGCGGAACTTGCAAGCCTGGCCGCATGGCGTGCCGTTCTTAACGGCGACAGGGTTGGCGGGGTAGTTTTTTCTGACACCGTGCATCATGAACTCAAACCCGATCGGGGGCGATCAGCAACGCTGCATTTGCTTCGCCAGTTGGAAACTGCCCAGGACTGGGAACTCAACTCGGGAAATCAGACCGCTGGAATCAACGCAGCCCTGGCCCGCCTGAGAAGACTTGCCCGACCGGGAAGCATGCTGATGCTGTTCAGCGATTTCCATGGACTGGATGCCAGCGGCGAAGCCCACTTGTCCTACCTGGCAAGGCATAACGCCCTGCTCCTGTTTTACATTTACGACCCCATCGAGGCACGCCTTCCACCACCGGGTCGTTACCACATGGTCAGCGGGAATCAGAGCTGGGTGATCGACACCTCGGATCGGGAATTCACCCGGGCTCACGAGGCGCATCACCAGGCGCAACTGAGCAAACTGCAAGAAATGTGTCGACGCAATCGAAGCAGTTTCGTGGTCTGTGCAACGAACGATGCACCCCAGAAAATTATGCAGCGCGCACTGGGCGGAGGAGCACGGGAATGAATCCGGCCGAGCTACCCTTGCGCGACATCCACTTGCCCGAACCTGTCAGCTGGTGGCCAATGGCCCCAGGTTGGTGGTGGGTCATTGGACTGCTGTTACTGGCCAGTGCCGTGGTAACCGGAATCATTCTTTACCGGCGCTACCGGCGTTCCCGTCTCTCCTATTGGCTGAAGCCGGAATTCCAGGTACTCACCGCGAAATACACCGTGGACCAGGACTCACTTGCCTTTCTGCAAGCCGTTTCAAGCCTGCTACGCAGGGCCTGCCTGAGCCTGTATCCCCGCAAGGCGGTTGCCAGCCTGACCAACGAAGCGTGGCTGGGTCTTCTGGACCAGGCCGGGGAAACCACGGTGTTTAGCCAGGGCGCCGGACGCCTGCTGGCTGCAGGCCCTTACCTGCGCAATGCCTCCCCCGCCGACGTTGATAGCCTGCTGCCCCTGGTAATAAAGTGGATCGATCACTGCGGGCAGAGAAAACTTCGGGGACCGGGCGAGTGATTGAATTCCAGTGGCCATGGATCTTCCTGGTGTTGCCCCTGCCCTTGCTTGTATGGCTGCTCAAACCCGCCCGGACCGAGCAACAAAGCGCGGCGCTGGTGGTTCCGGCCGCAGATGATTTTCAATCCAGGACAGCCCCGGTTTCGCTGAAGCGCCGGGTCCCCTGGGGATTATGGGTGGCACTGGTGAGTTGGGTGTTGCTGGTGTCGGCCAGTGCCCGACCGCAGTTGCTGGGGGAACCCGTGGCCCTGCCGGTAACCGGGCGGGACCTGATGCTGGCAGTGGACCTGTCTGGAAGCATGCAGGAACAGGACTTCCTGATTAACCAACAACCGGTGGACAGGCTGACAGCCACCAAGTGGGTGGCCGGGGATTTCATTGAACGCCGGGTTGGCGACCGCATTGGTCTGATCCTGTTCGGCGAACGTGCTTACCTGCAAGCCCCGCTGACCTTCGATCGCAAGACGGTCCGGACATTGTTAAACGAGTCAGCAATCGGGTTGGCTGGCCAGTTTACCGCCATCGGTGACGCCATCGGCCTTGCGGTGAAACGCCTGCGAGAGCGGGACCAGAAGAACCGGGTTCTTATTCTGTTGACCGATGGCGCCAACACCGCCGGTGAAGTCGATCCCATGCAGGCAACCCGCATTGCCGCCGAGTCGGGGTTAAAAATTTATACCGTTGGGATTGGCGCGGACGCCATGACGGTGAACAGCCGTTTTGGGAAACGCCAGGTAAACCCGTCCCGAAACCTGGACGAAAAAGCCTTGCGTGCGATTGCTGAGGCCACTGGCGGGAAATATTTCAGGGCCCGTGACACACAGGAAATGGAAGAGATATACGCAGAACTGGATCTATTGGAGCCGGTCACCGAGGAAGAATTGAATTATCGGCCACGGCGTTCCCTGTACACCTGGCCCCTGGGTCTCGCCCTTGCTCTTAGCGTCGGACTCGCCCTGTTCAGGCTGCGAGGTAACCGTCATGACTGAGCTGCATTTCTTGCGACCGCTCTGGCTGCTGGCGCTGGTTCCCTTGCTGGTGCTATTGATCCAGCTATACAGGAAGCGGATGCGCGCCGGGGCATGGGAAAAAGTCTGCGACCCCGCGCTTGTGCCGTTTGTTATTCAACCGGGCAAAGGCGGCGCCTCCCCGTTACGGCTGACATGGATGGGTCTGGGCGCCCTGCTGGCGGTCCTGGCACTGGCAGGTCCGGCCTGGAAGAAGATACCCCAACCGGTATTTTCTGACCGCAACGCCCTGGTGATCGCCCTGGACCTGTCGTTGTCCATGGATGCAACAGACGTCACGCCTAGTCGACTTGGACGGGCCATGTTCGAGTTGCAGGATATTCTCGCCGCCCGGGACGCAGGGCGTGGCGAAACCGGCTTGCTGGTGTACGCCGGGGAAGCGTTTGCCGTGGCGCCGCTAACCGATGACACCGACACCATCGCCAATTTACTCAAGGCCATGACCAGCGACTTAATGCCCAGCCTGGGGAGTCATACCATTCGTGCGCTGGAGTTGGCGGAACAATTGCTGGCCGATACCCGCGCCGGGAACGGCCATATCCTGCTGGTCACCGACAGCGTCGAATACCAGGCCGACCGCACCGTCCGGGAGTTGCGTCGCAAGGGCATACGCACCTCGGTGCTGGCCATGGGAACGGCTGACGGCAGCCCGATTCCCACCGGCAAGGGATTTGTAACAACCAGGGCTGGGGAAATCGTCATTCCTGCCGTGGACCTGGCCAGGCTGGGCAGGCTCGCCAATGATGGCGGCGGACTGTTGATCCGGGGCCAGCCTGGGGACAGTGAAATCAAGACGCTGGTCGACTGGCTGGAAAGTCACGTGGTGGATAGCCAAACCGAGGGCAAGGAACTGCAGGCCGATCTCTGGGAAGAACAAGGCCCGTGGCTGCTGGTATTCCTGTTGCCCCTGGCCGCCCTGGCCTTTCGCCGGGGAATTCTCGCCGTGTTCGTCATCGCCTTGTGCCTGCCATTTCCCCAGGCCCGGGCAGAATCCGGCGAACTCTGGCTGACCCCTGACCAGAAAGGGGCACAACTGCTTGAACAGGGTGACATTGCAGAGGCTGCGGAGACCTTCCAGTCTCCGGACTGGCAAGCCGTGGCAAGGTACCAAAACGGCCAGTATGACGAGGCGGCAAAGGCGCTTGAAGGCAGGAACGATGGACGCTCCCTGTACAACCGGGGTAATGCCCTGGCACGAAAGGGAGACTTCCAGGCTGCGATTGACGCCTATACCCAGGCGCTTGAGGTAGACCCGGGTAACCAGGACGCACGATTCAACAAGGATTTGCTGGAAGAGCTTGCCAGTCAGGAACAAAACTCCAGCCAGGACGAGGCGAACTCCCAGAACCAGGGAGAGTCCGGACAGGAAGGCGGTCAAGCCCAAAACCAGCAGTCCGAGCAGGACTCATCAAGCGATCAAAATGGTGAGCAACAAGGTGAACCACAATCCTCCGAGTCCAGCCAGGCCCAGCAGCAGGCTGAACAGGATGGCCAGCAGGGCGAGCAGTCCATGCAGCAATCCATGAGCCAGTCACAACAGGACGAGTCAGCCCAGGCCACCGAGCAATGGCTGAGGAGAATTCCCGATGACCCGGGTGGACTGCTGCGACGGAAGTTTTACTACCAGTATCAACAGCGCCCGCGGGATGAGCTAAACGAAGATGAGGAGTTCTGGTAATGCCGGCACCAAGACCACACGGGTACACAAAAGGTGTCCTGTTAAGCCTTGCTTTACTGTTCCTGCCAGGACTACTCCAGGCAGCGGCAACCTTGAGCGTCGACCGCAATCCCGTCAGGGAGAACGAGTCATTTACGCTGAGCATTCAAATCGATGGCCAAAACGATGCCGAACCGGACCTGACCGCCTTGCGGTCACTGGTGGATGTACTCGGTACCAGTCAGGAATCCCGAACCACCGTGGTAAACAGACAGGTGCAAAGCCTTACTTCCTGGCATATCAGCGCCATGGCCAGGCAAAGTGGCACGCTTTCCATTCCTCCGATCAAGCTTGGGAAGCAATCCACCGAGGGACTCGAAATCACGGTCAAGCCCGCCGATTCCGGGCCGCGCAGCGAACGAGAGATCTACCTGGAAGTTGAGGCCCTGCCCCTGTCTCCCTACGTTCAGCAACAGGTCATCTACACAGTCCGCCTGGTGTCGGCGGTAGTGACGGCCGATGAAAGAATGACCGAGCCAAGTTTGCCCGGAGGCGAGGCAGTGGTTGAGCAACTCGGTGACCGTAAAATCTATACTGTGCAGAGAGGCAACCGAACCCTGAGAGTTATTGAGTCCAGCTACGCAATATTTCCCCAGAAAAGTGGCTCCCTGGACCTGGCCGGCGTGCAGGCGCTGGTGAGAGTGTTCGATACTTCCTCTGGCCAATGGTCGTTGCTCTCCCGCCGGCCCAGCGAATTTCGGCTTAACGGCGACCCCGTGACCTTGAACGTACGCCCACTGCCAAAGGCCTATCCGGCCGCTGCCTGGTTGCCTGCAAGCAATGTGAGCCTTCTGGACAGCGTTACCGAGGGGGCTCTCAGAGAAGGCGAACCACTGACCCGGGTTATACGATTGACCGCTACCGGATTGTCTTCGGGGCAGCTGCCGGAGATTCCCATGTCGGAATCCCCGAAAATGAAAGCCTATCCGGACAGGCCGGTGTTGTCAGACCAGGTTAACGAAAACGGCCTGGTCGGAATTCGCGAGCAGCGAATCGCCTACATTCCCACCAGTTCCGGTGAACTGGTTTTGCCTGAAGTCAGGATTCCCTGGTGGAACACAGAAGAAGATCGGTTGGAGTACGCGGTGTTGCCAGAACGCGTATTGCAGGTGCTGCCGGCAGCCCAAGTCCAGCAATCAGCAAACACTCCGGAGCAGGTGAGCGCCCAGGCAGAACCCGGACCTGTTGCCGGGGACACCAGCTCACTGACGTGGAAAATTATCGCCTTGCTGGCTGCCCTGGGGTGGTTGCTAACGTCCATGGCCTGGCTGCGAAGCCGAAACAAAACCCGGCTATCCACGACCAGTCCGAGTCCGGAACCCGCCGCATCCAATCGGGCTATTACCCGGGCTCTTCAGTCAGCCTGCGAGGCGAATAACCCAGACCAGGCCCGCAAGGCCCTGGCGGATTACCTGCAACATCGCTTTCCGTCATTGACCGTTGTTCAGGCGCTGAGAGAACTTGAGAACATCGCGCCAGGAATCGAAGCCGAAATCCTGGCACTGGACAGGAATCTTTACGGCCCCGACTCTGGGAGTCCGGAAGCATCCTGGCAGGGCAAAGCGCTGTGGGAGTTCATCAAAGAAAGCATGGATTCAGCAACGCCACTGTCCGTCGACGAAGGACTGGTGCCGTTATATCCCGGCCCAAGAGGACCAGGTCAGGCCGATTGATCGAAACTCAGGACCTGGTTACCGCCGGCCTTCTTGGCCGCCGCGAGGCAACTCCGGGCAACCTCAAGCAATTCACGCTCGTTTTCCTGGCTAAAGGCCGTTCGAACGGCAACACCGGCGCTTAAGGTGATGTTACTCGCATCCTGAAATGCAGAATGGTTCTCAACGGATGTCCTGAGCCGCTCGGCAATCAAGGTTCCGCCTTCAAGATCGGTATCTGGCAACACAACTACGAAGCGTTTTCCTCCAAGCCGGGCCAACAGGTCCCCGGGACGCTTGAGTTCACCGGTAATCATTTCTGCAGCCTGGCGTAACAGACTGTCACCTGCAGGATCACCGTAGCTGTCCACATAGGCATCCAGACCATCAAATTCTATAAGCACCACTGACAAGGGAGAGCCGGTGCGTTCTGCCCTGCCCCATTCCTGGCGCAGTATCTCGTACATGAACCACTGATTGGCCGCGCCGGTGAGCGAGTCATTTCTCGCCGCCTCACGAATTTGCCCCTGGGCCTCAGCAAGTTCCGCCTGGGTTGCACGCATAGACGCCCTGGCTTGCTTCAGGCTGGCAACAAGCCAGTTCCCCCAATACAAAAATGCCGCGGCAAGAATCCAGGTCAGTACAAACGCAATAAGCATCGGTGAGCCAAAAATATCGACTGCATTACCTATGCCAAGGGCCACAACCGGGACTGCGAACAGCAATACCCACAGCCCTGCAGCTGTCACTTTCAGTCCACCAGAAATATTCACCAATCCCTACCTTGAGACTTGAATCAGTCAGCAGGATAAAACGATCATCTATCTCAAACATTGAAAGCCGTCACAATTGCGACCCATGCTCATTACGAGCCAGGTTGGCGAGAAAGCTCCCCTAAGGAGTCTCTGATTTATTCATGAACTTGTATCTTGAGGCCAAAAAACCCAGCTTCTGTGTTGCCAATCTTCACGATAGCACCACTATCGCGTGCGATTGGCGCCTTGAATCTGACTTTTTTCGCTCCCAATCTGCTAAGCCCAGAATAAATCAGAGGCTCCCTAAAGGAATAGTCGTCGGCCCAGGCGACGTACAAACGGCACGCCCCGTGAGCGTTTTTTCTCAGCCACCAGCTGCCGACTCCGGGCACGCAGGACCAACACGTCCTGGGACCCCATTGCGCTGGCAGGATCCGCAGTGGGAATTCGCTGGTGATAGCTGCCATCGCTATGCATATCCCATGCATCACGTTGATCCGCCCATTGCAGGTCAAGAATCTGCTGTAGCTCTTGCTTGTGCGCAGTTTCCTCCACCGGAACCAGCGCTTCGACCCGGTTTTCAAGTTTCCGCTTCATGCAATCGGCGGACCCGATGTAGTACTCATTGAGGCCGCCTGCACCGAAGCGATAGATTCGCGAGTGTTCCAGGAAGTTGCCGACGATGCTGACAACACGAATGTTGTCTGACAAACCGGCTATTCCAGGACGAATCCGACAAGTATCGCGAATCAGCAGGTCCACCTTCACCCCGGCCATGGATGCACGGTAAAGGGCCCGGCAAATTTCGGCGTCTTCCAGCGCATTGAGCTTGAGCTGGACCAGGCCACCGCCGGGAGATTCTGCAAAGCCAATTTCTCTTTCAATTTTCTTCAGCAACTGTTTTTTCATGCTGCCCGGCGCAAGCAGCAATTTATTGTACTTGCGGTTTCCAGGCTGGCCCGTGGTCAGGTAGTTAAACAACTGTCCCAGGTCCTCTCCCAACAGAGGATCACAGCTAAGCAGCCCAAGGTCGCTGTACACCCTGGCGGTGCCTGCATGGTAATTACCCGTGCCAATGTGGCAATACCGTCTCAGGCCATCGTAATCACGACGCACGACAAGGATCGCCTTGCAATGGGTCTTCAGCCCGATAACCCCGTAAGAAACATGAATACCCGCCTCTTCAAGATGGCGTGCCCACTCGATATTGGCCCGTTCATCAAAACGCGCTTTCAACTCGACCACCACGGCAACCTGTTTGCCGTTGCGAGCCGCATCGACAAGGTTCTTGACCACCCGGGAATTTCGCCCCGTGCGGTACAAAGACATCTTGATGGCCCGGACCTTGGGATCCTGGCTGGCGCTTTTCAGAAAACGCTCCACCGAGGTACTAAACGATTCGTAGGGGTGATGTAGAAGAACCGAACCCCGCTCACGAATACTATGAAAAATATTTCTATCCTGGGGTAATTCAGGATGATCAATCGGATGATGCGGCGGATGACGCAGTTCAGGGTAATCCAGTCCCGCCAGTTCAATGAAGTCTGCCCGATCCAGTGGCGCATCCACTTCCGTCACATCTGCGGACTGCTCATTCAATCCCAATTCAGCGGCCAGGAATCCAATGTGTTCCTCGCTCATCCCCCTGACAACATCCATGCCGACTACCGGCGCAAAGTGCCTGTCACGCAGCTCCGATTCAATCATCGCCAGCAGGTCGTCAGCTTTTTCCTCGTCACGCTCGGTGTTGGCATTCCGGATGACCCGGAAGAACTCACAACTCTCCACCTTGATGCCGGGGAACAGTAAATCCAGGTTATTGGCAATCACCTGCTCAAGAGGCACGAACACATCTTTCTCAGCTACCTTGATCAGACCTGGAATGTCCGGACCGATAGGCGCCTTCACCCGGTTAAGTAAGGCGGCTCCATCCGGCCCCGTCAACTTGACCAGCAAATTCACGGACTGGTTGGATACGAATGGGAACGGATGAGCGGGATCCGATGCCTGGGGTGTCACCAGGGGGAAAATATTGCTAATAAACTGTTCGCGCAGCCAGTCTCTCTGGCCATCGTCCAACTCGGTGTAATCCGCCAGCACAATTCCGTAGGCCCTGAGAGCGTCACGAAGTTCGAACAGCAGTTCTCGCTGTCGGGACCGCAATGCATCGACCACGTCCATGCATTCCTGAATCTGTCGTTCAGGCGTACGACCGTCTTCGGTCAGGTCGCGCAGCCCGGCGCCTACCTGTTGCTTCAGGCCACCGATGCGTTTCATCAGAAACTCATCCAGGTTGGAACCCACTATGACGACGAAACGCAGTCTTTCCAGCAGGGGAAGCCGGCCATCCTCAGCCTGGTGGAGCACCCGCCAATTGAAATTCAGCCAGGTCAGTTCGCGATTAAGATAGAGAACCGAGGTGGACAGATCATAGCCGTCCGGACCCGGAACGGGCAGGTCTGCGGCGTGTAAACCCAGGGACGATGGCGTGGACCCGCAAAAACGCGACAGATCCCCGTCATCAACAGATTCCGGCGACCCTACCCCAATCCCTGGCTCCAGTTTGGCGCTCATTTCATTACTCAGTCATGTGGAACGAAAAGTGTAACACCTTCCCTTATTCCACCCGGCAGGAAATACCTGTCAGCCCTCAGGCGACGATTCAGCCCCACCCCGCCCGATGGCACACACAGCAGGCAAAACCGCCTTGAGGAGCTCTCCAAGACGCTCCATGGACAAAGACAGGTAGGCCTCCATCTCCTCATGAATACCCGTGCTTCCCCTGCCGGCTGCCATGTTGACCCCCAGGGCGATACACACGTACTGCATACCCAGTTCCCGGGCCAGTGCCGCCTCGGGCATTCCCGTCATACCCACCAACTCACAGCCGTCACGTTCCAAACGGTCAATTTCCGCCTTGGTTTCCAGTCGAGGCCCCTGGGTCACCCCGTAGCACCCGCGATCCACCAACGGAATATTGGCGTCCAGGGCAGCGGCCTTGAAAGCACTCCTCAAGCTGTCGCTGTAGGGATTGGTGAAATCCACGTGCTGCAAAGGCTCCCCATTACCATCAAAATAGGTGTGCTCGCGCCCATAGGTGTAGTCCAGCAACTGGTCCGGGAGCACCAGGGTGCCTGGCTCCAGGTCCCGTCGAATCACCCCCACAGCGTTGACCGCGATGACCAGTCCCACGTTCACCTGCTTCAGGGCCCAGAGGTTGGCGCGATAATTCACCTTATGGGGCGGAATCGTATGGCCATAACCATGACGAGGCAGAAATACTACCCGATGGCCCCAAAGCGTCCCGTGGGACAGGGGTCCTGAGGCCTCGCCAAAAGGCGTGGTAATCAGCTCGTGGCGAAGATCTTCCATTTGCTGCATTTGTGTCAGACCGGTGCCGCCGATAATGGCAACCTCGCAGCAACTCGACTCGGTATTGAGCTGGTTCATCAATCCTCCGCCAACGCGTAAATCGCGGGAAACTGCCTGAAATATTCCTGGTAATCCATACCGCAGCCGAAGACGTAACGGTCCGGCACTTCAATACCCACGTAATCCGCTTCGAGCCCGGAAACATTTCTGTCATGGGACTTCGTCACCAGCACCGCGATGCGAATGCTTTTGGCACCTTCTTTGAGCAGCGCCGCCTTGACAGCCGCCAGGGTAATTCCCTCGTCCAGGATGTCGTCGACGACGATAACATCCCGGCCCGCCAGGTTTTCCCTGGGGTGTGCGATCCAGTTCAGTTCACCGCCCCGAGTGCCGCTGCGATAACGCGTGGCATGCAGGTAATCGATTTGCAGGGGGATATCCAGGCGCTGCACCAGCCAGGCCAGCGGCATCACTCCCCCAACCATTACACCCACCAGTACAGGAATCCGATCCGCATAGTCATGTTTGATTTGCCGGGCCATTCTGTCCAGCGCTTCGCTCACCTGGGCTTCACTCGCCAGGCAATCCGCCCGATCGATAATTGCCTGAAGTTCGGCTGGACTTTTATTCGGGGATTCAGACATGCAAGGGTTCCTGGTTCTATTTCTGTGAGAGTCCGACTATTCAGGCGTCGAGTTGCAAACCCGGGCTTGAGGAACAGTCCTGGATAATCTTGATCGCGGATTTCCATTCAGGAGAGTCATTCAGCGCCACAAGATCAACTCCGCCCCTGCCGTGCAGGCGGGTCAAGCGAAGCTGGGCAGGTGGATTTTCATAGTCGCCAAACTTGTCCAGCACATCCATTACTGCGGTCCTGTTGTTGCACAACGGAACCATGTCGCAGCCGGCATCCAGGGCGCGACGCAGGCGTTCAGGCATATCACCTGCCACCGCTGCCGCCGCCATACTCAGGTCGTCACAAAACACCGCGCCGCGGAAATTCATTTCTCGCCGAAGGACCTGCTTAATCCAGTAATCGGACAGGCTGGCCGGCCATTCATCCACATCGGAATACACCACGTGGGCCATCATCACCGAGCAAACGCCCCAGTTAACCAGTCGCTCAAAGGGACGCATGTCTTCACGCACATCTTCAAAGCGGCGCCGATCAATAGGCAGTTTGTAATGGGAGTCCGCCACCACCGCCCCATGTCCCGGAAAGTGTTTCATGGTGGCCTCCATCCCGGCCTTGCGCATGCCGCGGGCGTAGGACCGGGTCAGCTCTCCGACCACCTCCGGATCCCGATGGAATGCCCGGTCACCAATAACCTCTGAAACACCCCAGCCCAGGTCCAAAACCGGGGCGAAACTGATATCCACCCCGATGGCGCGCAATTCCGCTGCCATGAGCCAGCCACTTGCTTCTGCCAACTCGTTGCCTCTCTTGGGATCCATATCATACTGGTGACCGATCACATGCACTGGCGGCAAGTGAGTAAAGCCCTCTTTGAAGCGCTGCACCCTGCCCCCCTCGTGATCCACAGCCACCAGCAAGG